>JAABUS010000636.1_pt1 | contig 86718 bp, 7 predicted proteins | sample 5560161 | NCBI WGS metagenome assembly JAABUS01 (sample SAMN10711885, study PRJNA513376) | rock metagenome | isolation source: Antarctica rocks | place: Antarctica: Victoria Land, Trio Nunatak nord | collected 2016-01-04
GCCAAGATTTTTAAGTTAGAGTTAAGGTCTGCGCGGGAGCGCTAAACTTAATCCTAAAAGTAACTTTATAGCCCTATAGGGCAACGCTAGTAAAAATCTAATTAAAAATTCGGAATCTAGGCTAAAAGCAGATTTAGTAAGATATTTATATTCCTATATAAGGGCCCTAGTCTAGATACTCTTAAAAGTTAAAGTCAAAAAAAAAGTTGTTAAATCGGTGTAATATCGGTGCATAATATACTTAGAATGCGGGACATGAGCAGATACGCATTTCCAGTATTTTATATAATTTCGGTATAAAATACGCAAAAATCGGGGTTTCCCAAGTTGCCGATATTATATAATTACGGATTAATTATATAATAATATATCCTATTAAATTAAAATCGAGAGATTATTATATTTTAATCCTATTTACTAAAATCTTATTATTATAATTATTTTAATCGCCGAGTCTAATAATTTAACTCGCTTCGAAAGAATATAAAGAACTTTATTAATAATTATTTAATCTAGTATAATAATTATTAGAATCTTAACGATATAAGTTATAATAGGATTATAAAAGAAGTAATTTCTTAAATCGTTATCTTCTCCCCCGTTATTATTATCCGGACTCAAAATAGTATATTTATTAATATTAATAATTTATTTAAATAATATACGTTAAAAGCGGGTTCGCCCTTTTACGGAAAAAGTCGTTATAATTAATATATTAAATATAATAAAATAATTCATATTTAATAAAAAAATGTTAGGTTATAGTATTTAGAGTATTTATAATAATATAAAAGTAAATATGAAACTTTAGTAGGAAAATAATCTTTAGGTTTAGATAATAGAATTAATTTTTAAAAAGTTAGAGCGAGGGCTCTAAACCTCTTATTTCTAAAAAGAGCTCCGGAGTACTAGAAACTATAATATAATATTATAATATAAATAGTGTAACTACGCTATATACTCTTTATATAGGATTTATATATTATATTTAATAATTATTATAAAGCTAGTTTTAGTATAATATAATAATTACCTCCCTTTCTAGGGGTTTCGCTCTCGAAATTAATAAATACTAGTTTAATACTTTAATATTTTAATAAAAGAGTATAATATAGGAGAATCTAAATCTAATAAAGTATACGCGTAATATTTATACCTTTTATATAATTTTATTAATCTCCTATTTTAATAATAGTAATATATTAATAAAAAACCTCTAAACCTAGTAGGAAAAAGGGAGGGAAATAAATTATATTTTAAAGTTAATAATATATCGTATATATCTCGTATACTAGCGTAGTTATATAGTTATAGATTATATTAAATATTTAATAAAAACCTTAAAACCTAAAGAGAAAAGTAAAGAAAAGAATATTATAATCGTTATTAAAAATTATAAATCTTTATTATTAGTAGGGTTTTAGCGATATCGGCGGTAAAATAAATTATTCTATCTTATTATTTAAAAAGAACTTTAGTTATAGGAGTAAATATATATAAATAACGATCTTAATATAGATATAAAGTCTTCGCCGACTTTTAAACTTTTTCTTTTTTTATAATATCTTATTATCTTCTATATATATAAATTCCTATATATTACTATTAGTAGCTATATTATATTTAGATTTATATTAATTTATAATAATCTCGGCCGTATCTTTAAACTCTTTTTTAAAGTTATAAATATTATATATATATTCCGTAGGTAAGGCCTAAGCTAATATATTATAATTTAAATAATTTTTATTTTTTTTTAATTCTTTCTTTAATCTTATAATTATTAAAGTAAATAAATAATTTATTCTATCTTTAAATAAAGTATTTATTCATATTTTTAAAATAATTAATATTATCGTAATATTTATTTTATTTTTAAATTATTAGTTTTATACTTTATTTTATTAATAACGCGTATATAATTAAATAACTTTAATATTTAATATATTAATTTAATCTCTATAATATACGATATTAATAATAATATCTAGATATTTAATATATCTCCGATTATCGCTCTTTATACGATAGCCGCTCGCTCTACTTTTATTTTATTTTTATTCGTATTTTTATACCTCCGCTACTTTAAGCGGATAGGCCTAGATAATTACGTCCTATATAATAAAATACTATATATAAAATTTATTTATTATATAAAGAATAAGTATTTATATAATCTTATATATCGCTAGTATTTTAAAATTAAATTATACTAACGTATCTAGATTTCTTTTAAATTTTATACTTTTATAAATTCTTTTCTTAACCGTTTAAAACGTCGAGGCCTTAATAAATATCTTCGCTAGTATATTACTAAATATATAAAAGATATTATAACCTTCTTTTAAAAAACTAAACTTAAAAGTAACGACGTTAAAAGGGGGAAAGATATATTATAATTAATATTTCGGCTTATTATTAACGTCGAGGGTATAAATAATATCTTTTATATTTTAGTAAATTAATATAATTTAGATATAATTCGTATATTAATAACTTTTTAAAGAGGGATTACTACCCGAGATATAAATATACTTTAAAATAGAATTATATAATATTAACCTAATAATTTATTTAAATCGACGGACGAAGATAAAATCGACTACGACGTAGAGGATAAGGTTTATATATAATATATATAAAATATTTCTAAATACGACTCTCCTCTTAGTTTTAATCTTATTACCGATTAATTTAATATACTTAATATTAACGATCTCGATATTATTAATCCTATTTTTTTCTTTAACGGTTTATAAAGAGTTATAATATTTAATTATAAAACTCTTTTAGTTAAAAACATTATAGAGCCTCGCTTTTAATATAATAGTATAGAGGGTACGAGTTATTATATTTTAAATAAATTAATATCTTCTCGCGAGGCTTCTAAAGAAGAAGTTAAAGATAAAGTTAATAATCTTAATCTTAGTTCTACTTCTAGTTTTTATTTTTTAACTCGACTTCCCGCTTATATCTTTATTTATAAATAACCGAGTTTTAATATTAGGAAAATTAATCGCTTTAGATATAAATTTACCCGCGAGCGCTTTACTAGCCGTAAAGATATATCTCGCTCGAAGTTCATTAATAAAAAATAGTTAGTAGTAGTTAATAATTAATAATATTTTCTTTTCCTACTCTTTATTTTCTATACTTTTTCTACCTTTATATTCTTTTCGAATATTTCTTATAATTTTAACGTATTATTTAAAGTATTTATATTAATTTATTTATTAAAGGTCTCTAGTTATTTTAGTTATTTTATAAAGTAAAGTACCTCGCTCTTTATTTTCTTTTTTTTTAATACTTTTTCTACTTCCTATTCGTTCGTATTATTTATTAATTCCGGTAGAGGTATATTAAGAATTAAAACGTCGCCCTATTATTAATAATACGACTCTAGAAGCGATATATAGAAAATATTATAAATATAATAATTAGTTAGTAATCTTAGGCGGTACGCTTATATTCCGACGGTATCCAAAATCTTAAATAATCTAATTACTTTATAAGAGAGCTTTTTATTTAGTTATTTTTATATTAAGTTTTTAGTTAATAATAATATAAAGTTATTTATATTAAATAATTTCGGCTTATACTTTTTATTATAGTTATATTTTTACGCCTCGACCGCGATAGTCTATACTTTTATTAAATATTCTCTTAAAGTATTTAATCTTTTAATTCTTTTTTATACCGATAATATTTCTCTTTTATACGTCTCGCCCTCGAGACGCGGTTTAAGAGATAGATTATAATTATATATAATTATAAATAGTATCTATTTTATTATCGTATACTATATATTATAATATATTTATTTTATTATAAATAAAAGTATTATTTAGTTATTTTACTTATTTAAATAAAAGGTTCTTAAATAATATTCTAGGGTTTAGTTCTAGTATTCTATCTAATTATCCGTTTATAAATAAAATATAGTATTTAAATACCTCTTAATTTTTATTAAATAATATACTTTTAATTAAAATATATTTATAAAAATAGAATCTTTATCGGAAATAATCCTATTAAAAACTCTAAACTTTAGGATAATTTTTTCGAATATTAATTTTATTAACTTTATAGAATCGATCGTTTTTATAATTAGGATATATTATAATATCTTTATATATTTATTTATAACTATAAAAACTATATTATAAATATATCCGTATTATTTATTTAAAGGTAAATTAGTAATAAAAATTTATTATAATTTCTTTCTACGGCCCTATAGGATATAGTAGAGAATTAATCTCGCTATAAAAACGGTATCGATACACTTTAACCCGCTAATATATATTATATATATCGATATATTTTTATATATCGGCCTTAAAAGTATTTTAGAAATATTTTTTAATAAATAACTCTATTATCTTCTTAATACTAAAGTATCCCGCTAATATATTATTATAATATCGTTATAGTAGCTCTTCGCGGACTAATCCTTCTTTAGATATATAGATTTTATTATTATATTTAAGAATTATATAGAATTTAAAATTTATACTCCGGCGGAACGTTAGTGATCCGTTTATATAATTTCGGCGATTTTTATTTACGAGAAGGAATTATCCTTTTATAAAGCGCGAATTATTTTAATTATTAATAAATTTTTAATATTATAAGTCGTTTCGTAAAATATTATTAATTTAGTAATAATATATAGAATAAATAATCTATAGTCTATAGTTTTAGCGATAAGGTTAAATAGTTCCTTTATTATATTATAATTAATTTAAATAAATATTTTATTTAAACTCTTTAGAATTTCTTATCTAAATATTAACTCTTTAGGCCTAAATAAATATACTATCGAAATATATATCTTTTTTATAGTAAGCCTTAAAGACCCTAGTAACGTAAATTTTATATATATTAAGTTTTATATAATATCTACGGATATATTATTTAACGCCGGCGAAGTACTATCTATATCTAGATCTTCTATATCTACGAACGTATTTTATATTATAGTGAAAATAGGGTCTTAACTAGTACCTTTTAAATTTAATAACTTTTATTATAATATAAGTAATATATTATCTAAAAAGTTATTTTAGTCTTTATAATTAAAATAATATAAAGAATTATCGATTAAATTACTCTTCCTAAAATAATATAAAATTAAGAAATTAAAAGATAAAAATTTTATTACCTAACGCGCCAAGTAGTTATTTAGTTATTTAATATTTATAAAACTCTTTAGGTTATTATAATCGGTTAAGACTTCGACTTTATACAAATTACCCTCGAGGTAATATCGTTATTATTTAAATATTATAATAATTACGAGGAGCTTTTTATTATAAATCTTATATCGAATTTCTAAACCTTATATCTTACGGGATTAAAAAACGACGGGATATTATTCGTTATTATTTTATAATTATATTAAAATCATAACTACGGTAAAATTAGAAATATTTATTTTAATCCGAATTTTTAATTCTAGATTAAAATATACTAGAATAAGTATATACGAGAATAAATTACGAAGTAGGTAAAATATTTACTTTATTTCTTTAGATTATTTAAATAGATTGAATTTTTTACTATTTTAACTATTTTTTAATAAACCCGTTAATAGGCCTATTATCTACGAATAATAATAAATGAATCGATAATAAAAATTAATAAAGTCTAAGAATATTTATATATTATAAAAGGACTTTGGTTTTAATTAAGACTAAATTATATTAATTTTATATTCGTTTATCGATATATCTTCGGTATTTATAATAAACTTTAGAAATTTAATTAACCGAGTAAAAAACTCGTATTTCTTAAAACTCGCGAATAAAGAATATTTTTATAGGTATTCGAGTATTTATTATATATAGTTAATATACTCCTCTTTTAAATTTAAATAAATTAGGATATTATTTAGATAAATAATATAAAATATATTTATTAAACCCGTTAACGATTTATTAATATAAATTTAAAAAGTAGTAAATATATTTATTAAACTAAAAAATATTACTATATATTTAAAAAGATTATATTATATATAAAATATTATCTTTTATTTATCGCCTTCCTTAATTCTTATTCGATAATAAAAAAAATTTAAATTAAGTTTCGTAAATTATATAGTATTATTTAAGCGATCTAGTATCTTATTAATTAAGAATAATAAATAACGATTCTTAATAATAATTTTATTAAGACCTCGGTAGTCGATATATAATTATAATCTATTATTTTTCTTTAGAATAAAAAGGATAGGAGCCTAAACGGGGTTTATAAAATATTTAATTTAACCCTTTATTAAAATATTATCTAGATATCTCCTTAACTTTATTAATTCTAGGTTCGATAAATTATAAAGAGGCCCGTATAACGGGTTACTCTTTATATTAATTATATAATCGCCGTCTTTATATAACGGTAATCGATTTACTTCTTTATCTAAAAAGATATTATTAAAATCTATAAATTTATTAAAAAGCGTAGGCGGTACGATAACAAAACTATTAAAAAATATTATATTAATAATAATATTATCTTTCTTAACCTTATTATCTTTCCTAACCTTATTTCTATTAATAGGATCTTAATTAAAAGGACTAACTTTAGTATAAATTAATATATATATAACTAGCTACGTTCTTAATAATTTCGTAAAATCTTTAAATAATTCTAATATATATATATTTAGCGCGATACCGAACCGCTAGGTATATATATTATAATTAGTTTAAATCTTTTCCTTTTCTATAACTAGTATATTTATAATAATAGGCGAGCCTTTTTTATTAATAAAATAAAAAATATTATTATACTTTTTAATTTATCCCTATAAATTAGTTAGCCGGTAGACGATATTATAGATATTATAATAATAAATAAATTACCCGTTTATTTATTTAAAAATCGGTAGTGGCTCGTTTTTAAGATACTTTAAGTTATATTATTATATAAATATTTTATTAATAATATTTATCTCCGCTCCTAGATCTTTATCTATTTTAATACGAATAATTTTTATATCGATATTAGTTAGGTTTATAATAACTTCGCTATTAATATTTATACTCGGTCGGGTTTTTATTTCTTTTTATTCCTTTAGGATAAAAACTTCTTTAAGGATTTATTATTTTTTAACTCGGCGGTATAATCGCCGATATAATTAATAATCTTTATTTTCTTTTTTAGATATTTATTAGAGTAATAGCCGAACTTATAATAATTAAAGTATTTAATATCTTTAAGGTTTTTATCGCTCGCGCGAGTCGTATATATTTTATTTATATTTTTATAACTATTATTATTAGAACCTTATCTTTTTATATTAAATTTATTTTTATTATCTCCGTTCTTTAACTTTTTTTTATACTTTTTCTAAAGTTTTAATTAATTATCTTAATTATTATCTTATATCTTAAAGTCCCGATTAAGATTACGTTTATAATATATTATAAGCGATATAAATTCGATTCGCTTAATAGGAATACTTTAGGCTCGGTTATTTTTTTTAAAATATCGGGTCTTAAATAAGTTATTAAATAAATTATTTATTATTATTTATTATACGGAGGTAGTTCGGTTTCGAGGGTATTAAAATAAATATTAAAATCTTATATAAATTAATTATTCCTCTAGCGCGTATATTAATACTTAAAATTTATATTTATAACTCGGTTTAAAGAGTTTTTAATTATATTAAATAAATAGTTCGTAAAGAACTTTTATATTAATATATCTATTATATAAAGTTCTTTATATTTATTTTATAACTTTTTAATTTACCTTTTTAAATAAGGTATTATATATAAAATCTTCTTTTTATTTATTCGAAAGTTTACGGGTATTAAGCGGAACGTAGTCTCTATATTATAAATCTATTTTTAATAATTTTACGGATTCTTTATATAGAAATTTTATAATTTCGATAATTATAAATTACCTTAATTTATATTAAGACTGATTTAATTATAATTTATTATCGGGCCGTTTTCGTTTTTTATATTTAATTCTTAAAGATTATTTTCGATTTCTTTCTTTCCTTTACCTACGGTAGTATATCGTAGGTTTTCGATATTCTTTTAAATTATAATAATAAAGGCCTCTTTTTCGAGGGCTTTTTATTTATATTTTAATTCTATAAATCGTTAATCTACCGTTAAATTTATATTCTTTAATAAATCTCCTATATTTTTATCTAGAGTATTAATCCCGTATAGTTTACTTTTAGGACGATTATTTCTAAAGAGATCTTTTATATTTCTAAAGAGATTATTATTTAAAAAGGGTTAAAAAAGATTAAAACTATTAAGTTATAATACCTAGGGTATTTATAATAATATAAATATAAATATAAAACTTTAGTAGGAAAATAATCTTTAAGTTTAAATAATAAAATTAATTTTTAAAGAATTAGACCGAGGGCTCTAAATCTCCTATTTCTAAAAAGAGCTCCGGAGTACCGGAAATTATAATATAATACTATAATATAAATAGTATAACCACGCCGTATATCTCTTATATAGGATCTATATACTATATTTAGTAACTACTATAAAGTTAGTTTTAATATAGTATAATAGAAAAGGAAAACTAGGTATTATTTAATTATTAAATTTTTATAAATTTTTATAAAGTTCGTAAATAATATTAAAGATAAATAAAGGACTAAAAAAGATAAATAAAGATAAATAAGTAAATTTAATATAATATAATTAAATCCCCGAATTTCCCTCGATAACTTTTCTAGCGAATAAATAGAGAAGTAGGAGTTAACTTTATTTAATACTAGCCTCTATAATAATAATTTATTTATTATAATAAATAGATTCTATACTAGTCTTTATAGTAACCTAGTCTTTATAGTAATTTAATATTTATAATTAAGATTTAGTAATAAAATTTATTTAATAAATCTTTATAATTAACGGTAACTTTCGTAACTAATATTATATTCTTTTATAATATACTCTTATACGAGTTAACTAGTTATATAATAATATATTCTAGCTCTACGTTTATAATTATACCTTTATACTTAATTAGTAATTAGCTTTATACTTATAATTTATAAATATAATAATATCTTCTAACTCTACGCTTATGATTATACTCTTTTTTATAAATAGTATATATAATTATAACCCCGCCCTCGATTTAATAATCGGCTCTATACTTATTAAGGTCTTAATTTAAAAGGATATTCTTTATAGAATTCTCGAATAAGGTTTATTAAATTCTTTAGGTACTCGACGGGCTTCTATTAATTATCCTTAAATAAATAGTCCTTCTAGGAAATAAGATAATAGAGATTACGTCGGATATATTTAGAGTCTAGGACCTCGTCGACGATATATTATCTATTATCCCCGTTATCTATAGCTTTATTTATCGTGGGTAGAGGTAGGGCGACGCGTCTCTTTATTTAATTCTTATAATATAACTCTAAAAGTAATATATAGAAAATAAAGTATATCTTTATCTAATATAATAGATATAGGAGATACGAGTTTAGGCTAGTTTCCTTAATTATTTTAAAAGAGTTTATTCTTTCGTAGTTTAGCTTTTTATAGGGTTTTTATATTTTAATATTATTTATAAAAAGCTAAACTAGGCTCCCTTTATATAAAGTTAAATACTTTTATCTTTTATTATAATATTTTATCTATTAATCCTATACCTCCGTAAGTCGGGTCCTTAGAGTTTTATAGAGTTATTCGAGTTCTTTAATTATCTCGTCGGCGTTAATATTACTATTAGCCCTTAAAGGCGCGTTAAATAATTAAAAGAATTTATTATTCTTTCCGCCGTAAATATAGAAAAAGCTATATTACGTAGTATTATATATATTATTATTATAGATATATTCCGCTAGAGTAATAAATCGTACTTAATCGTTTTATTAATAATTAATATAAACTTTAAAGTATTACTCTAGGACCTAATTAAAATATTTTATTAAACTATCTATTTATTAATAATATATAGTAGAGAGTCTATAGTTATTATTTAAGGCTTAGGTTAATATTTATTAAAAGTAAGAGATAAATAATATATTGCGGTCGCTAACGATAGACTTTAATATACTATATAATCGGAAGATTTCTTTAATAAATAGTAACGCGAATTATTTAGATATTATAAACTTCCGGTAAAGAATATAATAATATATTTTATTAAAATAATATATAACTACTATAATATAATTATTAATAATACTATCGATTAGATTTTTACTCTTAAATAAATCGGTAATAAAATCGAATATAATAACTACCTAAAGTTTATCGGGTACCGGGATAACTATTAATTCTTTATATAATAAATACTTCGGGCGCTTCGATCTCTAGTAGGTATTATAAATCTTTATATATTCTTTAATATCCTAATTTATCCGCGGCTAGTAAAATTAATATTATATAATTAATAAAGTACGTTCCCGACCTAAATATCCTATTGTTAAAGAGTCGTAGAAATTTCGAAAGATATAGAGCTTTAGGTTCTTATCCGCCGGTATATAAAACTAATTTCTTTAGAAATATAATAAGTTATTTACTTATTTGAAATCTAGGTTATTAATCTTAATAGCCGCTAAATTAGAAGATATTATTATATTTATAAATTACAAATATAGAGCCAATTACTAATTAAATATAAAGGCGTAATTATAGGCGTAGAGTTAGAATATACTATCGTATAACTAGTTAACTCGTATAAGAGTATATTATAAAAAAATATAATATTAGTTACGAAAGTTATCGTTAATTATAAAGATTTATTAAATGAATTTTATTACTAAATCCTAGTTATAGATATTAAATTATTATAAAAACTAGGTTATTATAAAGGCTAGTATAGGATTTATTTACTATAATAAATAAATTATTATTATAGAGGCTAGTATTAAATAAAGTTAGTTTTTACTTCCCCGTTTATTCGCTAGAAAAATTATCGAGGGAAATTCGGGGATTTAATTATATTATATTAGAATTACTTATTTATTTTTATCTACCCCTTTTAGTTCTTTCTTTACTCTTAATATTATTTACGAATTTTATAAATATTTATAAAGACTTAACGATTAAATAATACCTAGTCTTCTCTTTCTTATTAAGTATAAACTATCTTATTATATTTAATATATTAACTATAACGACCTCTTCCGTAAAAGGGCGAACCCGCTTTTAATATATATTATTTAAATAAATTATTGATATTAATAAATATATTATCTAGAGTCCGGATAATAGTAATAGAGGAGAAGATAACGATTTAAAAAATTATTTCTTTTATAATCTTATTATAATCTACGTCGTTAAAATTCTAGTAATTATTATACTAAATTAAATAATTATTAATAAAATTCTTTATATCTTTCCGAAGCGAGTTAAATTATTAAACTCGGCGATTAAAATAATTATAATAATAAAGATCTTAATAAATAGGATTAAAATATAATAACCTCTCGATTTTAATTTAATAGGATATATTATTATATAGTTAATCCGTAATTATATAGGCTACGCCCATATTTAGGATAATATAATTATATAATTCGAGAAAACGAATAAGATTATATATATTTTATATAGGGAGGAAGGTTATATATAAAATAATCTAATTATTATTATTTATTATTTAATATTTAAAGAGGGTAAATTAACGGTTTAAATAACTTTTATTTTATTCTCGTCGCCGGCCTAATTTATACCGCGCGTATTTATAAAGAACCCTCGCGATAGAATTCGCCGTTAATCTAAATCTATAAAGGACTTTAAGATAACGGAATCCTATATTATAATAATTTAAATAGATATTTAAATTAATAAAATATAAAGAATATTCGACCGTCGACTTTTATTAATATTTATAGATACCGGGGTTATAAAAAGTCGTCGGCTCTTCTTATTATTATTTATAAAATAGGATATACCTCGCTTATTACTATTATTAAATTAATAACGACAAAACGTTATCGACTTTAACGACTATTAAAATAATAAAGATAATTATAAAAATCTACGTAATATAACTAAAGAGTTTATTACTAATTATATTAATATTACGATAACGGGAGAATAATTAAATATAGTAATATTATTATAGTCTAACAGCCTAGTAAAGATTTATAATATATTTAGGATATTAATACCCCTCGTATATATTATAAAAACGGGAGATAAGATAGTTTTTAATATAATTAAATCGACTCTTATAAAGAACTTCGTTATAATTATAAAATTTTAATTCGCGGATATCCGTAAATTCTATAATAATATTAAGTTAATACGTAATAAGGTCCGATTAGAGCTCGCGGGTATAACTAGTAGAACTAAATTATTCGAATAATATAAATAATAGTTACTATATAAGATTTTACTAGTTTTAAAATAGTAGGTAAATTATTAAAAAAAGGACTCTACGGAATAAATCGTTATAAATAAGGGTATTAACGTTATTATATTTAACGACGAGGATTTTAATCTCTAAACTAGGCGTAAATAGAATATACTTTTTACGAATATATATTTTATAAAAACTATAAAACCTTAAAGAGGGGGATTATAAATAGAAAAAACTAATTATTAATTATAAAGACCCTTATAGACCTTATAGAGCTAGATAAATTAATAAAAATTAATATTTAAATAATTTAATTAGAAGTGCCCTAAATAAGTAATATATACTTTATTATAAACTTAGGCGCTTTATTTATATCTTCGAGCTCGTTTATATTCGTTATAATTTATTAGGTTATCTCGCGGCTCTTAGTTACTTTAATTAAAACTAATTTAAAGAAGAGGACTATTATATAGAACGTATTAAACTCGTTATAGTTCGATCTCTTCGAAGATATATCCGCCGAATTCTATTTACCTAAGTAGTACTAGATTTTAAAATCGAATATAAAAAGGAATTCCGCCTAATAAGTTTATTTACGACTAAGAGTCTTAATTATAAAGAAGGATTTTAGGTTATAATAATCTATAATAACTATAATTTTATATTAAACTCCCTCGAGGTATTTTCGTTAAACCTCGAAGGAGACTACTATAATTAATAGTTTTTAATTAAGTATATTATAATTTATCTTTATAAGATTTAACTTTCGGCTATAGAAGGCGACTAGATATATATAAATATTTTCTTATTTCTACGAGTATACCCCGGATAGCGCGTAATTACTAGTATTAATCTTAATTTATAATAGGATTAATAGGTTATAATAGATTAATAATAATATCTTAATAAAGGCGGCCTTTAATTCTCGAAATACTAATTTTATTAAATTCGTTTATATAAAGAGAATTATAGAGTTTATAAGTTTTATAAACTCCTATACGATTTTACTATATAATTTAATAAAACGATAATAGAAATTATAAAATCCTAGGAACGATTAAATTTATTTAATTATTCTAGGTATTAACTAGTCCGAAATTATTAAAACCCTCTTTAGATTTATAGTAATATTATATAAGTTAATAATATACCCTAGGAATTTAACGGTATCGATATCGAACTCGTATTTCTTTAATTTAGCGAATAAGTCGTACTTTTTTAAAACTTCGAGAACTTCCTTTATATACCGTTCGTAGTTAATAGGGTTATCGGAGTAAATTAAAATATTATTTAAATAAACGATAACGGTTATATTTATTAAATAATATAAAGTTTTATTAATATATAATTAGAATATAAACGGGGCGTTAGCGAGTTCAAAAGATATTATATAATATTTAAATAAATTATATTTAATCTAGAAAGTTATTTTTTATTCGTTTCTTTCTTTTATTTTAATTAAATTATATACCCCTTTTAGGTCGATTTTCGTATATATTTTTACCCGATATAAACGATCGAGAATTTCCGAGATTAAGGGTATTAGGTATTTATTACGGATAATAATAATATTAAAGTCTTTATAGTTTATATAAAAATATAGGCCCTTATTCTTTTTTTTAATAAATAGGACTAAGGAGCTTATAAAGAACTTTAAATATTTAATAAAATTTAATTTCAAATTCTATTCGATATAGTCCTTTAATACGGTTAATTCCGTTTTAGAAAAATTATAGAGGGGGCCGAATAAAAGTATTATATTTAATTAAATCTTAATTATATAATTTAGGTTTCTTTAATTAAGAAGTAATTTAGTCCTAGTTTATTTATAAAATATATTTATATATTTTAAATATATAACCGGAAGTATTTTAGGGCCCGATATTTCGAAAGTAGTATAATAAATATATATTATTCCGTTTTAGGTTTTTTTATCGAAATTAGGTTATTTTAAAACTTTAATATTTCTTAATATCTAGACGAATCTTATTAACTAGTCGATAAAAAAGTTAACTTCTTATAATTATAAAAAGCCGAGAATTATATATTAACCTTTTATAAAGATAGTTCGAAATATATAATAAAATTATTAATTATCTACACCTAATTTAATCCGATATAATACGCGAGAGGATACTAAGTTAATAATACGGTTATTAATATTAATTACTTTAATAACTTTTATATTAAATAATATAATATTAAGCCCTCGGATAAAATCTTCGTCGATAAAGTTTACGATAATACTATAATTAATTAGGGTTTAAAGGGTTCATTTAATATATTAAATAATATCTAAATATTCTTTTTAAATTTAAATATCGGTCGAGATATAATCTTTAATATTATTAAAAGTAGAGGTATTTTAAAATATAAAGTATAAAGACTCCTTTTTAAAACTTTATTATAATTTAATAAATTAGTACTCGAGGTTACGCCTAAATTATTTCGAAGATAATAAATAAAAGTTATAAAATAATAATACGTTATATACGCCTACGCCCCGTTAAAGGCGCTAGTATATTATATATACCTACGCTCCGCTACCTCTATAATATTATTATTTATCGATACGGGGTTTTAGCCTTAGTATCGCGGGGTTTTAACTTTTAGTAATTCTTTATCGAGTTAATATTCCCCCGTTTTATTAGAATCTTTAGAGATTAGTTCTATTATTAAATCTAGGATTTAAAAACTATTTAGTAATAAACCCCGTAATTATTTTATATTTTTTATATTATTATTAAACCGCTAGCTCTACGCTAGCGGCTTTAAATATTATAGTTTTAATTTTTCTAACCTTTTTAAGGAAAAGGCCTATTATTATTATAATATCGGGTTTAACCTCGGGATATCTAGAAAAATTTATTAATAATAATATTAATTAAACCCCCTCTAACGACCCCCGCTATAAAGATAATAATAAATTCGAAGGTATTATTACCCCCGAAAAGATTTTAAATATATAGTTTAAAATTATTAAAGAAGAAAACCGTCGCCTTGTATAATAATAAAAATTAGAGGTATTATAAATTAAAAATTAAAAATTATATAATCTTATTATTTCTATACCTATTAACGGAGCGTTAACGGAATTTATTATTTATAGTAGAGGTCCTTTAATTATTATATTTATTAATAGAATAATAATAAGTTTAATTACACTTAATAGAGATATCTTTATTAGGGCGAAAACGCTATACTTTAATAAAATACGTTCTTATAAGAGTACGAGCGAAGGTGAATATTTATACTAGTTCCGCGACGTAAATATTAAATTTTTAATTAGTTTTAAATATTTTACTACCGATTATTTAAAGATTATATATTATATAAACTCGTTAAAGAGTAACCTTTTAATATAGTAATATAAATACTACGATTTATATAATTTAATTAATATTATATTTAGCTTTTTTAAGAAGTTTCTTTTTAATTTAATAATAAATTTAGTTAACTATTATCTCCTCGTTTATAAAAAGTAGGAGGAAATTAAATAATAACTTTATTAAAAAGTATCGTTATTTAAGGTTTATTTTAAAGAAATAGAGGCCTAATTACCCCCGTTTTCGGAGAAGTATAAAATAAATTTCTTCTTAATCAAACTTAAACTTAAATTTAAAAATAAGATTTTTAATACCGGTAATATATATTCATTTAAAGAGAAGAAATTCTTATTTAGATTATTATATAAAAAAAGAATTTAGAATATATATAATTAATAGGTAATTTTAATTTTAATTCGGGTTCCTAGTTAAAGAACCTTAATAAAGGAAAATTTATAATAAACCGAATTATTAAATTTAATACCGGCGATAGCGCTAAATAGGTATATTTAAAAGAGAAGGGTAATAAACGTAAAATTAATACTATTAATTCTTCGTACGATAAAATTATTTATTATTATTATAGAGTAGAAGGTTATATTAAGTTAAAATATCTCAATATAAATAAACTAACTATAAACGTCGGCGCGGTATTAATAAAAAATAATTAAGTTTAATTTACGCCTTAGAAGAAAGATAAGAAAAATAATTAATAAAAATATACTCTTTTATTCTTTTTAAGGGGTAGATTACTTTTAAAATAAAATTAAATAATTTATTACTTTAATTAACTCTAAAGTATAGATTAATTTAATTTTATAACGGTTCGTTATTAAAAACGATTTAGAATTTTATAATACTATTTTACTACTAACTAAAGTAATTAATAAATAAAATATATATTACTATAATACGTATTAATTAAATTATTAAATAGTCGATAGTTAGGGTTAAAAGTATAAATATAATACTCTATTCTATACTATAATTTTAAAGATTTAAATATTATTCTAAGTATATTTAAATTATATTAATTAAAGATATTAATTAATTCTAAGGCGGATTAATAGCGGTTTAAAGTTAATTCTAGTAATTTATAAATTAAGGAACCGGCTAAGTTTATTAATAGTTTTAAAAATAAACCGAATATATTCGCGGTTATATACGTTACGGTAGCGCGAGGCGAATAGGAAAAACTTCCTAATTTAGAGGTTCCTAAAGAATTTATAATATTTTATAATATTTTTTTAACGAGAAGGCGAGTACCCTACCTATTTTTAAATAAAGAGATTACGTTATTAAAATAAAAATTAATAAGAAATTATTTTATAAACCTTTTTATAATTTATCTTAAACTAAGTTATCGGAGTTATAATATTATTTAGAATCTTTACTCTATAAAAACTGGATCCGTTATTTAATATCTTTAATTAGAGTATTATTCTTTTTATACTTAAAAAGGATAGTAGGCTACGTCTTTATATAGATTACTAAAGTTTAAATATAATAATTATTAAAAATCGATACCCGCTACTCTTAATTACCGAGATATTAAACCGTTTATATAGTTCTAAAATCTTTACGAAGTTAGACTTTAAGGATATTTATTATAAAATCTAGATTAAAGAAAACGATAAATAGAAAATTATTTTCTAAACTCGTTATAATTATTTTGAATATTTAGTTATACCTTTTAGACTCGCTAACGTACCGGCGATATTTTAAATTTATATTAATTATATATTTATAAATTTAGTATATATAATATATATAGTATATTTAGATAATATCCTAATTTATAGTATTAATCCGGCGGAGTATTAGCGGTATATTAAATAAATATTTAAATAATTATATTAATTCTAATTATTTATTAACCTTAAGAAGTATTAATTTAGTACCGAAACGGTCGAGTTTTTAAATTTTATTATATTTATTAATAGAGTAGTTATAGACCCGGAATATATTAAGACTATTAAGGAATAACCTTAACTAAAAATTTATCTAGAAGTATAAATCTTTTTAGGCTTCGTTAATTTCTATAAATAATTTATTTATAATTATTTTAATATAACTATACTATTTATTAATTTATTTAAGGGTAGTAAAGTAGGTAAAAAAGTAAATCCGTTAAAATAAATAAACGGCGCTACGGAAGCGTTTTAAATCTTACGAGATATATTCGTAAATACGCCTTTTCTACGCTATTATAATTTAATTAAATAATTATATATAAAGATAGATACTTTTAACTTTAGCCTTAATTTTATATTATTATAATAAAATAAAGATAATTATTAATACCTTATAATATTCTAATTACGGAAATTAAATCTCTTAGAATAAAATTATAAGACTTATAATTAAGAATTACTCGTTATTATAACGATAATAAAATAATAACGATACTATTTAAAAAGTAGTTTTTATTATATTAAAGTCTAAATTAATTATAATAACTTAAAGGATTTTATAAAATAGAAGGAGTTAAATTTTAAATAGGCTCGTTAAGTATTTAAATTAATTATTTATAACTTTAAAATCTTTTATCGGGCTAGAAAATTAAATCTTATTAATATACCGTCGCGGCGCCTTAATTATAAGGGAGTATCGTCGTTAAATATTAAATTATTATTAATACTTTAGAATAAACTTACTCTTTAAACTAGTAGTTAGTTATTTGAAAAAAATAAGGAAGTAAAGATAGTTATAATCTTTACTTTTTAAATTATAAAATTAAGAGTAGTAATTCTAAGGCGGGATATTATAGTAGTATTTAAAATTATATATAATAATCTTAAAAGGCCTATTAAAACTTTAATTCGGGAACTATAAATCTATAATAATTAAATAAACTTTTTTCGAACTAGAGCGAATACGTTAAAGGACCGCCGTTATATAAAGAATAAAGTATAGGCTATAAACTCCGAGGGACTATTAAGATATAATAGTCGCTTTTATATATTAAAGGATAAAGCTCTAAAGGAAGAGTTTATAAAGAAATATTATAATAATTCTTTAATAAGTTATTTTAGCGCTATAAAGTCGTATAAATTATTTACCCGAAAAAATTTTTAGGAGGGTAACCTAAAGTAAATTATAAACTATATTAAAATTTACGATATATATTAGCGGACGAAGGCGCCGCGATATTATTTATATAACGAATTAAATTCGCTTCTTATTATTATTTAATTTTAGAAGGAGATTTTTATAGATTTTATAATTAATTTACCGCCTAATAAATATAGAGGTACTATTTATAACGTTATTTTTATCGTTATAAACCGATTTATTAAAATAATTAAATATATATTTATAATTACTAAAATCGATACCGTTTAACTAGCGGAAGTATTTTATTTTAAAATTATTTATCGTTATAGTATACTTAATAATATCGTTAATAATAGAGGCTCTATTTTTATAAACGCCTTCTAGTCGGTTATATATTTTTATTCGAAAATTAAATAATATTTAAATATTATCTTTTATCTTTAAACGAATAGGTAAATAAAGCGCTAAAATTAAATATTAAAGTATTATTTATATATATTTATTAATAATAAATAAACTAATTAAGCTAGATTACTATTTATAGTAGAATTTTTAATAAATAATAATTAAAGTACTATTATCGGAACGATATCGTTTTTCTATATATATAATTATTATTTTAAAATCCGTTAAGAGGTCGAGGACGATTCTAGGGAAAGAAGGGTACTAGTTATAAATAATAAAATATAATAATTATAAACTTTAAAGAATAAAGTTACGGAGTATTTTTAAAGCGCTACCGAGTACTAAATTAAATAGTATAATAAAACGTATAAACTATAAAGTTATAAAGTTAGCGATTTAATTATATTAATAATAAAAAACTTAAAGTAAAAGCGCCTAAATAAGAAATTATCCTATAAGTTTATAAGGCCCTTTAAGATTATTAATAAAATAAAAATATAAATTTACCGCCTATTACTATCTTTTATATATAGAATTTATAATACCTTTTATATATCGTTATTTAAATTATATTATCTTCGCGATTATATTAATACGGCGGAATCTTTTATATAAACTCTCGAACTTATTAATAATAATAAACTATAAAAGATAGAAGAGGTAATTAATAAAATTAAGAATAAAGAATAAAGAAGATATCTAGTATAAAGTTAAATAAACTAGTTAAAGCGAAGAATATAATTAATAATTATTAAACGAAGAGTTTATTAATATTAATAAATTAATTAAAGCCTTTAAATAGGCGGGTAGTAAATATAAATATATAAATATAATTAAAGAGGTTACCTAGTCGTATAAAATAATAAAACGGAGTAAACGGAGCCGATATTAAAAGTAAATATTATTATTTTTATATTAATATTTATATAACGGATATTCTCCTTTATATTTATAACTTTATTATATAGTTTTAAGGTATAACTAAATTTAATTTATTATTAAACTATTTAGGTACGATAACGATAAGATATTATATTTATAAAAATATATTTATTTTAAATATAATCTATATAGACGCCTAGAATATATTATTAAATAATATATTTAGGTAAGTTTAGTTAGCGCCGATTTAAGAAAAAAAGAATTCGCTATCGCTATTATATTATACGAAAGATTTAGTTATTATTAAAATTATTAGAAGAAGATATAGTTTTTTTAATATAATTTTTAAGGATATTATCTTCCTCGGGACTCTTTAGGTCCCGTTTATACTAACGGAAATTTTCAATCTCTTTTTTAAAAACTTTATTTATCGCCTTTAATTCCTTAATATACTAGTTCGCCGCTATTAATTAATTTTATAAATTAACGATTATAGTAGAGGTTTACCTACTAGTTATTATTATTTTATTATATACTTTATATTACTAGGTAATTTCTTTATTTATTAATTTATATTTACATTCTTCTTTAGGAGTCCTATTACTAATACGGGTATATTAATATATACTATTTTAAAATTTACGGTTATAATTTACTTTTATATAACGGTCGATTCCGTAGCGATTAATATAATAAAGTATATAAGAAGGGGACGTACCTCGAATATAATTATTATTAAATTAATAAAAATAGACCCGGTAAAGGAGCTATAAAGTATAATAAACTATTATTATAATTAATATTACGTAGTCGCGCTAATAACGGACTAGTTATATTTACTAGTATATTTATAGCTAAAATAATTAATATAAATAAATTAATACTATCGGTAAATAAGAGTTATTTATAGAGTTAGAAGAAAGTTATATATAACGAGAGTATTATCTATATATTAATTATAATACTAGAATACTATTATAAAGCTAGAGTAATAATATATAAAAAAGACTAAAGAAGTTACGAAAAGAGAAAATAAATAGGCGAGCGAGTTTATTTTAATAATAAACCGTCGCGTTAAATATTTTATTATTATTATATATTGATACGCGCCTCCGCTCCGCTACCTCGTTTTTATTAATAAATATAATCGTTATTATAGTAGTTATATTATTATTAATCTCCCGGTATAATATTAAGGTTATATTATTTATATATAATATCTTACTACTAGTATATTTTATAATATAGTAGGAGTATATAGTAAAGGTAACTACCGTTATTCCGTTATTAATACTATAAATACTATAAGAATAATCTAATATACTATATTTACTACGAGTACTATAAGCGCTATAAGAATAATAGTATATACTATTTCGCTCCGTTACTATTATATATAATAGTACTATAGGGACGAAAGAAATATTATTTAATTAATTATTATTACTATATATTAACGCTATAAGAATAGCTTTATAAATATATTATTTATTTACTACTAATACTACTATATAGTAGAGGTAGTTTAGTAGTATTACTCTTCCGCTACTAGTATTATATAATAATACTATAGGAAATAGTTTTGTATTATTCCGCGATTAATACTATATATTAACGTTATAGGACCGATAGTATAAATTAGAAAACTCTTTTCCTTTATTTCTCTTAGAGGGTTTAAAGGTTTTTTAATAAACTTCGTAATTTAATTAAATATTATTCCGTAACTAGTATTATAGGTATTAAAGAATTAGGTATATAGCCTTATATTTAGGTTATTATATAATAACGTTATTATATTAAATAACTTTTTTCTCTTATTTCTCTTAAGGAGTTTAAAGATTTTTTAATAAATATTTTTTAATTAAAGTATTTAAATACCTAGAGACTAGGGCTTAAAGAGAGAGGTAATTATAAAATAATAATATATTATATATATTTACGCCCCGTTAAAGACGTTAATACGTTATATATACCTACGCTCCGCTACCTTTATAATATTATTATTTATCGATATAGGGTTCTAGCTTTAATATCGCGGGGTTCTAACTTTTAATAATTTTATATCGAGTTAATATTCCCCCGTTTTATTAAAATCCTTAGAGATTAATTTTATTATTAAATCTAGGATTTAAAAATTATTTAATAATAAACCTCGTAACTACTTTACGTCTTTTATATTATTATTAAATTACTAGCTCTACGCTAGCGGCCTTAAGTATTATAAAAGTCTTAAATTAATAAATTATTTTTTAAAACTCCTATAACCCGTAATATCGCCTTAGATATTACGGGTATACGTTTTTTATATATAAATAATTAATAGAATTAAGGATATATTTCTCTATTTAATAATTTTTTTTATTATAATATATATCGGTATCGGTTTCTCGGCGTTTCTTCCGGTAGTCTCTATAAATATCCGATTATTTATTACTATTAAGGGGCAATAATTTAAAAGGGTTATTTCCGCGATTATATAAAAGAGACCGGCTAGGTATTAAATTGTTCGTAAACCGCACTTTTTTCTAATAATTATAATTAATCTTTTCTCGGTCCTTAAAGATTCGTTTATTAATTTTAATATAATTTTTAATTTATTAAATTATTTTCTTAAATCTTATAAAAGTATCCGGTAGTTTATTTCGGGATTAATAAATATAATTTATCTTAAACTCTATATCGAGCTCTACGTCTTTAATTAAATAATTCTTTAATAGTTAAATTTATAGTAGGTCCTAATCCTCGAAAGTACTTTTATAACCCAATAACTTTATTAATTATATCCGGGTTTTAATTTTAGATCCGAGGTAGGTATAAATTATAAAGATCTATATATCTAGCCCGTTAATAATCTATAGGTTAAAGAATTCGTTTATATCGATAATTTATAAACGGACGTCTATCGGAGGCCCTATAAAAATAGGTAATTCGTTATATTTAATTTTTCTTTCTCGACCCTAAGAGGGTATCGAGGCTTAGGTTAATACTATAGTATTATTAATTCTTATAATAGTTCTCGGGGCTAGTTTTTTTAGGTTTATTAATAATCTCTCTTATTAAAAGAATATCGTTATATATAAGATTACTTCCGTCTCTAATATATAAATTCGATCGAGTAATTATCGAGTTATATTTTATAAAATAGTATAAGAAGCGATAAAAGTATTCCTAGTAAATTTTTTTAAAGGTTAACGGGCCTAAATAAACTAGTATTAATAATATTTATAGTAATTTTATAATCGTATTAGAGAAGAGGATAGAGTAGGGAAATTTTATTTTAGTTTTAAAAATAGAATTATTATTATTCTTTAAGTCGGCCGTAGTAACGGTTATCTCGTTTAATAAATTATTTTAGATAATTTAGAGTAAGCCGAGCTTCTATTATAAAAAGAATTAATATAATAAGATATATATTACTCGCTTAGAGTACTTCTAGTTAAGTTATTTAAATATTAATTCTTATTAGTTTATCTAGCTCTATAAGGTCTATAAAGGCTTTTATAGTTAATAACTAACTCCTTCCGTTTATACCTAGAAATAGATATAATTTATTAATTTATTTCTCTATTATCCCGCTTTATATTATAAAGATTTAACGGCTAGAGTATTTATAATATTATATATATTCGGGGTAGTAGCGTTTACCCGATTTTTTAATAATATAAATCTAGTTATATTATTTACTCTCGAATAAATTATTATCCGAGAAAATTACTTTTATCTAGTCTTTTATCGTTTAATATAAATATTTATATATTTATTTAAATCTTTTCTTTTTATTTATCTAAGAAATAAATAGTTTTAAGTAAATAATATAATAATAGAAATTAACTTTACGAAATATCTATTAAATAGTCGATATAAACGCGTTTATCCTAAGATTTATAGTTAATTTTATATAGTTATCTCGTCTTCTATTAATATTATTGATAATAATAATTATAAATTATTATAGAGTTTTAGGGTTAATCTTTTACGGCGCTTTTAAAATAAGATTTTTATTATAAATTAATACTCCGGATTTAAGAGTTCTTCTAATTATTAATATATTTAAAAATACTAGTAGCGTCGCGGATTTTAAGGATAATAAAGTAGAATATAATATTTAAATTAATAAAATATTTACGTTATAAGGTTATTAAATACTTTTAAAATATATAAAATTCTATTTTATTAATAGTATATAAGAGAGTTAAAGAGGAAAACGCGAAAATTCGCGTATATTCGTTATTTAAAATAACGTATACGAGTATCTATCCTCCCTAGACCTTGAAAGTATTTTTATAAATATAGTTAAGATTATTTACTCTACTATATAAATTATTAAAATAGATAATAGGCGCGAGGGTCACGGAGCCGAGTATTAAATCAAATTTATTCAAGAGGGCGAAGTATTTAATATTATATATTTAATTTAAATTATTTTTAAGTATTTCGTAGAGGACGGATAGAGATAGATTCTATTTTATTAATAATAATAAAACCCCTTTATTTATAGACCCCTCCCTATATAAATTTAGTTTAACTCTAGTTCTATAATTTATATTTAATAAATTAAAGTCTTTTTAATATTTTTTCTCTAATTTCTCGACTTTAATACTTTATTATTTATTATTAAATAAATTAAATTAACGGACGTCGTACCCCTAATATACTTTTATAGTATATAACTAGCCTATAAAATATATATATAGTAATTTTATTATTCGAATACTACCTCGTCGTTATATTAAAATATAATTACTTTAATAATAAAATATTAATAATATAAAAGATATTAATTATTTATAGAGGATTTGGCTCTAATATACTAGAATCTAGCCAAGGCGCTAGTCCTATTATAGAAGTACCGAGGTTTAGTTTAGTAATATTTATACTAGAATCTACCCCGTAATAGAATATTTATTTAAAAAGAAAGACGTTAACACTTTTATTAATATACTAATAAAAGTAATAATACAAGTAGCGTCTATATATAGAAAATTAATAGAGTAAGTAAATATATTAATATATCTCTAGTTTTTAAATAGTCGGTGCGGGGTAGCCGCGGGAATATTATAAAAATTTAAAATTTAATATAGAGTCGTAAAACTAAATATTAAAATCGCGACGGCGAGGTAAAGTAATAGGGAGGTATAGAGATAACGTAAATAACTAGGGATAATAATTATAGTATTAATAAAATAGAGGAGTAAGTATTTAATATTATAAAAATATTAATAGTAAAGAACTAGGGTCCTAAATAGTCGGTTTCTTTATATATAAAAGTGAGATCTTGGCGCAAATTCATGGCCTTAACGTAGTTTTTAAATAACTAGCGATTTTTAAAAATAGTCGTTTATTAATATTTTTAAAATTAAACTATTTTAGCGCGAAGCTAGTCCCGATTTAACTAGACTAGAAACTAAGTTATTAAGGTTTATATTATAGAATTAAATATATTTACCCCTAGTAGGCTAGTTAAGAGTTATATTATTATTATTAAATAAATATATTAAATATAATTAAGGCTAGTTATATTAACGTAGATAGAAATTAATCAACTCGAAGAATAAAACTATATAAATACTAGTTTATAACGAGGTAGGTATAAATAAAAGGTATAATAATTTAATAAATAATTATTTACTTCGAGGGCCTAGTAAAGAGCTCGTAAACTCGTCGAGTAATAATATATTATAAATAAATAATACTAGAAATCGAAATACTATATTTTAATATTTATTAATAAATAAATAAAATAAAATAAAATAATTAACGAAGTAGATATTAATAAATAAAGCGAATAAAGATCTTAATAAATAATATACTAAGTAACTATATATAATAAATATATTAAGGGGTTAATTTCTTCTAGGGTAGAATTTCTAAAAAAGAGTTTTTTCTATAATTTAGTAAATAGTTACGGAGTTAGTTCGTTCGAGGACCTAATAAAAGATTTAAATAACTCGTCGATAAAGAAGATTCTAAATAAATAATATATTTAATATTATATATAAATAATTCTCGCGGTAGAAGTATTAAACTAGTATTAAGACTTTAAAAGAAAACTAAAAAACTAGTATATAAACGAAAGCGTTTTATAGAGGTAAAAGATATTCGATATATACCGTTATTATTATTTATTAAAATATAGTTACTTTAATAGTAAAATATTAATAATATAAAAGATATTAATTATCTATAGAGGATTTGGTTCTAATATACTAGAATTTAACTAAAATACTAGTTTTATTATAGAAGTACCGAGGTTTAGTTTAATAATACTTATATTAGAGTCTACCCCGTGACACGTCGCTAAGATATTACTCTCGGCTTAATAGGAGGATTTTTCCTATTCTATTTTATTTTACTTTACCCGAATTTATAGGTTAAATTCAGGCCTAATCTATACTAAATAAACGATGACGTAGCTGTCTATCTTATAGCTATATTTTATACTCTTTCTAGGCTTTGGTTTCTACTATTTATAATATAGATACCGTTTACTCGAGGTACGGAGAAGGCTTCAAGGGATCGGGCTGGCGACGGCGAGTAGGGTAACGGTAAGAGTACCTAATACGATAGTTATATTACCGATAACGGCGATAACGATGGCGTCAAGTATTGGCGACGACGAGGTAGTTGTTGTTGATATCCATGGGGTCTATGGAATGGGTCTACCGTTAGTAAAGTGGGGTCTATCCCTATCCGTCCCCATTTCGTGAGCCTAGACTAGGTCAGAAAGCCATGTTGGGTGCCTAAGCCGAGCGCATTCTGCGCGTCCTAGCACTCAAGACTGCCACTTATATTGACAGCCAGCCTGGCCCATTCCATTCGCATCTATGATCATATTTAATCGGCTTCACGACATGGCGCATGAACAAGCATATAACGCTAGTGCCAGGCTCAACGCATTTCACTCCAACACCTCGCTAATGCCCCGTGATTGTCTTCGCATGTCTAGAATCACTCACTCAAAGAATTCCTAATTTCTCCTATAATTTTGACCTGACCCCTTCCAAACGGAATTTGACATCCTTCAGCACCTTACTCGAAGGTTTCCAATCGTCGAATTGTTGTATCAGCTGAATTATTTCGCCGTAAAGTTCTGTCCTCACGTAGTCCTCCTCCAGCAAGCCGCGCATCGCGAACGGCAAGATGTAAGGATTTTGTGTCGCAGATGCAATTTCGCGATGAACCTGAATGGATATCGCACCGAGGGAGGTAGTCTCGAGGGCATGTTCCACAGCCAGGTAATAAACGGCTTCATCATCGTAGATCCTCGAATGACCTTCCCCGCCATAAAGACTACCTGCTAGTGGAGTGCTCAGCTCACGAATCAGACCGTGATCCGAAATCCCGAGGTTGCGAAGTTTCAACGCGAAGCCCACTAGGTGGGTGAGAAAGTCAGGGGCATGGACCCTGCCATTAACGAAGACGGCTCGATAGATGTACGGGTGGTTGACTTCACCGAATGTCGAGGACTATGTGCTCTTGTTAATGATCTTTCGAAGCAGATTGGAGGGACGACTTTCTTACCTCAAGCGACACGAGTTGATCGTCTATACTGCCAATATAGAGGATCTTGACACCAAACTTCAAAGCAGCGTCCAGCGCTGCCACATAGTCCTTTGAAACTTGGCTGTCTGGCCGTGCGAAATCAAACAACTCTCCGGCCGACCCACTCATCCATCGAGACTTATAGTCCGCGAAAGGTCCAAGGTTGACGCCTGCCATTGCACAGACCCCTATCTTCGCAGAATTAACACATCCAAATGCGATGAGCTTCGCCACCAGCATCATAGCAACCGGGACACCTTGACTGTGGCATGCGATCATTACAAAATCAGCTCTTTGGATTTTGCCGATCCAGTTGAGCATGAGTTTCCAAAGAAGTTCGATACGTTCTGCGATCTTACCCTCGCCTTCCAGCGCCACCTTTTCGATTTCGCAAGAGTAGCCCTGGTTTTGCGTCCATTGCTGGATAGCACCGGCTGCGCTATTGGCAAATCTGATAGAGGTTCCAGTTGGCTGACCTAGGACTGAGCGTATCAAGGGAGCGGGAAAGTAGCCATGAACACCCTAAGCATGAGTCATTAGTAATGCACTAATAGCGTTTGGTGTGGTAACTTCAAGCGAGCTTACAATAGCTAAAGCTCTTCTGATCCTTGGTGGACTCGTCACGATTTCGACGTGCTTCGTGTTTGAGGATGGGCTCAATTGCAAAAAGCGACCCAACTGCTGTAACAAGCTGGGTCTTCCTACCAAGCCATATGTGCGCCTAAATGATGGAAGGAGTAAGTTTTCAGGTATTCGTTTCGCCTTAGATCCTGCTTCAGCCGTACTTTTTGCTTTACGAATTGCAGCACCAGCGTCGGGTGTGCCATCCTTCTTTTTATCTCGATCAGCACAAGTAGACATCTTGGTACTGTCAGATGCCTCGAACGATTGTGGCCTCTGCCTTTTCTCAACTTTGTTTGGGACACCCCTGGCTTCATCCACGACTGCATCTTCCGGCTTGGACTGCGACGGAGAATCGGTAAGCGCCAGCTCTCCTACATTACTCCCAGACTGTGCTTTTCCGTCCTTGTCCTTTGATTGGTCTCTCGACCAGAATGCCCAGCCGTACGATTTCCCAGTATCTGCAGGCTGCGAAGGAGGTCTGGGAGTGGCTATGAGGTCTGCTTTAGTTTCATCAGTTTTGTTACCCAAAGATTCCGACGAAGTTGAGCCCCCGGCTGTGTTAGTAGCTCCGCCAGTGGCGCTCGCAGCAGAAGTAGTGGATGTTTGCGTAGTTGCATTGCCCCATAGGCTGAGCCATGATCGTGGAGGCGCTTCTTCCTGTGTTTTCGGCGATGCAGGACTTGGATCTGAATTCCTTCGCTGCTTCGTGGGAAGCGTAGGCGAACCTGTAGGCGGCTCTAACATAGTACTCTGTGGACGATCTTTAGCTCCGTCACTAGTTCCCTCATGCTCGGAACCGGGCTTCGTGACAGTCTGGTTGGGGTCTCTTGCTTGCTCAGCCTTAGAAAACCAATTCAACCAGCTAGCAGAATCGCTAATAGTTTTGGCATCCTCGAATGGTCTATCTTTTGGTTTCGAATCTGTGTCATCCGTCGCTGGCAACTTATCGTCAGAAAGGGTGATTTCAGATTTCTCTTCTTGTGAGGCCATTTTGGGTTCAATCAACGGTTTTCCGTCTTGTGCTGTTCCCTCGCCGTCCTTCGACGCTCGTCTCTCCTTTGTGGCACCATTTGTGGGGCTCGTAGTATCCGATGAGATGTTGAGCTTCGTTGTGGTAGCAGCTAGTGGTAAGGATCTGCTAGAGCTTCCTATAGTTCGTGACAGGTATACCGCGGGGGCCTTGAGTGGAGTCGAAGAGAGCTGAGGAGTATGAGCCCGCGCTGATGCTACAACGTCAGAAGCTGCTCCTCCAGCCGCCGATATGCTTTCCTTCGCAACTTGGGTTACCGGGGTAGCTTTGTTCCCACGAGGCCAGGTGCCGCCATACCAGCTTCTGCTTGATCGAGGCTTGGAAAGAGTCAGTCGGTTTCCAGACACCCCGATTCTGGCCTACTGTCTGGATAGGCACTCACAGTACTTGTCCCATCTTGCGCGTTTTCGGTAGGCTCGGCGAGGTTAGCTCTCTCCGTTGGTGCAATCTGCTCAGGATTCGGCTTAGGCCCTTCTGAAATTTGCGGCTCTCTTCCTTGAGCTTGAGAGGCTGATTGTGATTGTGATTGTGCATCCGTATCTGCTTCTGCCTGGGGGGGGTTTGGCTTTGAGCGCTTTCGAGGTGGCATGAAGTGCAGGCTCTGCCAACCTGTTGAATTTTTCTAGATGTTCTTGTAGTCTGATCTAAGTCTTCCCCATATATGCCTTTCAACAGCAAATGTTGTGAGCTCTGAACTTGGTGGATTGAATGAGGATCATGCTCGGCCCTCGGGCATGGTGACTTCGCTCTGGGCTCAACCCTACCCGTACCGCTAGCCTTGACATTTCTCGGCGTGGGGTTCACCACCCACAAAGATCGGATCGGCTTTTTGCCCGCCGTGTGTTTCCTCCACCAAACACCAACTATCATGGGTATCCAAAAGAAGGTGAGTTTTGTGCAATAAGATACAGGTAAACAATGCTGATCCGATCTCTTGCAGTCAGCGAAAGGCCGGTTGGACAAGTGGTATAAACTTGCTAAAGAGAAAGGATACAGAGCCAGGGCGGCTTTCAAACTCATACAGCTCAATCGAAAGTATGGCTTCCTTGAAAAAAGCAAGGTCCTCTTGGATCTTTGCGCCGCTCCAGGATCCTGGTGCCAGGTCGCCGCAGAGACTATGCCTGCTAATAGCATGATCGTCGGAGTGGATCTCACGCCCATCAAGCCCATACCAAGAACCATAACCTTCCAGAGTGACATAACTACGGACAAGTGTCGAGCTACCATCAGACAGCACTTTAAAACCTGGAAAGCAGATACCGTCTTGCACGATGGAGCCCCAAACGTTGGCACAGCCTGGGTCCAAGATGCGTTTTCACAAGCGGAGTTAGCTCTACAGGCTCTCAAACTCGCTACAGAGTTTTTGATCGAGGGTGGAACCTTTGTAACGAAAGTCTTCCGGTCTAAGGACTATAACGCTCTTCTATGGGTATTCAACCAGCTGTTCGCAAGGGTCGAAGCCACGAAACCCCCGTCATCAAGAAATGTCTCTGCGGAAATCTTCGTCGTATGTCGTGGGTTCAAGGCGCCTAAGAGAATTGACCCAAAGTTCCTTGACCCTCGATCAGTCTTTGCAGAGCTTACGGATCCAACACCGAACAACGAGGCCAAGGTCTTTAATCCAGAAAAAAAGAAGCGGAAGCGGGAGGGTTATGAGGAAGGAGACTACATACAGTTTAAGGAGGCGCCTGCGAGTGATTTTATTCAGACCACTGATCCTATTGCAATCCTCGGAAGCCGGAACAAGTTGTCCTTTGATCAGCAGAAGAACGGGGATATCGCTCTCGCAGCGTTAGACAAGCTACCAGAAACAACAGATGAGATCAGGCAGTGCTGTATGGACTTGAAGGTCTTGGGGCGCAAAGAGTTTCGCATGCTGTTGAGATGGAGAATGAAGGCCCGTGAGGTCTTTGGCTTTGCGACCAAGAAGAAGCCGAGCGAAGATGCTGGAGATGAGGTCGCAGAGGTGACCCCCATGGACGAGGAGCTTCAGATTCAAAAGGACTTGCAAAGGCTCAACGAAAATGAAACCTCGCGGAAGAAGAGAGAAAGAAGACGGGAAAATGAGAGAAAGCACAAAGAGATCGTGCGCATGAACATGCATATGACAACTCCTACTGAAATAGGTCTGGAGCAGAGAGGGCCGAATGGCGAGGACTCTATGTTTGCACTTGCCGCCGTGGACAAAGCCGGAGCAATCGAGAAAATTGCAAGAGGCAAGATGGGGGTGCATGTTCAACTTAAAGCACAGTCAGACGTAGACGACGATAAAGATGGGGAAAGTGATGCAGAGGAAGACAAACTAGATATTGAGTTGGATGCCTTGTATTCTCAATATCAGGAGCGAAAGTCAGACGCTGACGCCAAGTTCCGAGCCAAGAAAGCGCGGAAAGAAACGACGGATGGCGATTGGGAAGGGTTCCAGGACCACGAGCAGAGTAGCGACGAAGATTTTGAGCAAGATCAAAGCAGTGATGATTCTTCGGAGGAAGGTGACCAAGGTGATGATTCTAAAAGCCTCCTTTTCCCAAGGCACGACTCACTTAAAGGTCAAGCTGGCCTTACGCGAAGAGCCGTCACTTTCTTCGAGCAGGATATATTCAAAGATATAGGCGATCTTGGTGCGGAAGAGGAACATGACAGTGCCGTCCATCTTGAGGACGATGAGACAGACGACAGTCAGGCAGCTATGTTTGCAAAAGCTTCAGGTGCCAGGCAACCAAAGCTGTCGTCGACGATTATACGTCCCAAAGACATAGCCGTAAACCCTCAAAGGATTGGGGGAGGAGACGAGAGTGAGAAAGAGACCAAGAGCATTGAAGAGGAAGAAGAAGAAGAAGATGACGATGACGAGGATGACGGCGTTTTCGAAGTGGTGAATTCAGGGGAAAACGACTGGGAGGCCCAGGGCGAACCACGGAAGGGCGGACGTCTGGACATTGACATAATTACAGCGGAAGCTATGACACTAGCTCAACAAGTTGCTTCAGGAGAGAAATCTACCTACGATCTGATGGACGAAGGGTTCAACAAATATACCTTTCGGGATACCGATGGTCTTCCAGAGTGGTTCTTAGACGACGAAGGCAAACATAGCAAGCCACATCGACCGATAAGCGCTGCGGGTGCCGCAGCTATCAAGGAAAAGCTTCGCGCTCTCAATGCGCGCCCCATCAAAAAGGTTCGAGAGGCCAAGGAACGCAAGAAGTTCAAGGCTGCCCAAAGACTAGAGAAGCTCCGGAAGAAGTCTGCGCTCGTTGCGGATGATGAGGGTATTTCGGAGAAAGACAAGGCCCAAAATATAGTAAAAATGATGAGCAAGGCTGCAAAGAAGAAGCCTAAACAGCAGGTGAAGCTAGTCGTGGCTAAGGGTGGCAATAGAGGTATATCGGGGCGTCCGCGTGGTGTGAAGGGTAAATATAAGATCGTAGATGCTCGACTGAAGAAGGATGTCCGAGCAGAAAAGAGGCTGGCCAAGAAAAAGCGATGAGACGTAAACGCTAGCACAGTAGCACTGAGATATACACATCTAGACTTGTTTCATGGCACGCTTTGATCTATCTCATCGGGTTCAATTTTGTCTGCTACAGCCCATGCCATGTTCCGAACGAACGAGTTGGAAGCATAAAAGGTCCCATCGAAATCCATATCGTACCCTGCTAACTCGTAAGCCCTGACTGATGAGAGCATGTTGCTTCATGGTATCGACGTACAATAATTCACACTACAGCATAGACCCTCCTTTGAGTTTCTTTGATAGACTTGGTGGTACCTCTTCTGGTCAATTCTCAGAAATCTTGGTACCGTCAGCAAGGCACTTACCAACAGGCAGGTAAGTAGAGCATATCCCCTGGTTCCAGTCCCACACGAATTGGTCGACTCCGGTGCGAAAACACTGTCGTGTGCTGATCTGACTTATCAGGATCCCAGATTGCGCAAGGCACTTGAACTGGAGGGTCATCTGGGATTAATTCCATGGTCTCGCTGTAGGTAGCACTGAATAGGAATTGCTCGTTGACACAGGCGATCTCAAGTGGCGGCAAAAGAACGAAGTCTTTACCACCGAGTATCTGACAGTAGACGTTCTCATAGTTATCCCTGTGCAGTGCGGTGGCGCTGTAACTGTTTCCTATCCAGAGGTTGACTGCGTCCGGTTTTCGTTGCAGTGCTATTGAAGCCCAACGGATGTCCGGCTCCACATCTTGGTATAGTTTGAGGTATTCGCCGCGAAGATTGTCGTTTTCTGGGGTCCCAGTGTCAGTGGACCTCTCCGTGACTTTTAGAGTAAATATACGTGTTTGAGAATACTTGACGTTCCAGTCAACTGCGTGCTGCAGGCTTTGGTCTTGTAGGTAGTAGAGGAAATGAGAGAATGGCTCATTGACCTCCCAAGGTTTTACAAAGTACTTCTGGCGATCCTTGGGGTTCTCTGCTGCCGAGTCCGCGTTACTTTGCAATAATTAGTTGTCGATTCTTTGCCCCACTCATATGTCTGCTAGACAGACCCATGAGGTGTAGTAGCAACGTTCACTGGAGTATCCTCCATGACCCCTCGTAGATAGGCTGCATTCCATTTTCGCGTAGCTTGCCAGGTAGAGCATCCTCCACGTAGTTTGAATGGTCGGTTCTTGGCCACAAATCTCATGAAATCAAGTGGTGAGACTTCTTGCAGCTCTTCTATATCGCCATTGAGTTCATGGTATGTGACGAGCATTTCTGCAGTAGCAGCGTTGGCCATTGTAGGCGAGTACTCTTATCAAGACTACCTTATATCTCAAGGGAATTGTAGCATCATATTCGTGCCATGCTGATTGTGGAGTGGTCGAAAATTGGTTGAAATGTGGCCAGGCAACTTGACCAACACACGTATCAGCGGGGGGCAAGACACAAGCGTAAGACGCAAGAGTAGTGGAATTGATGCGTTTCTCGTGAGTTGAGAACTTTTTTGGGGACCACAGCAGCTGCAATGGGCAATGGGCAATGGGCAACGGTGTACTTATATGAAATGAACCGCCAATACCTATTTTGAAGGCAGCTAGATCGCACGTGATGCTGTGATCTCGGGCTGATTCTGATCGAGATCCCGATCCCGATAGATATCCGGTAAGGTGATTACGGGCAGCAGCTTGAGGACACCTTAGTGGCTCGCTTAGCACTAAGGTAAGCGCGGGTCGCGTAATTCAATAATATGAACTTATGAAGTGAGATTTGAGAATGACTACCCTGTAGCGTTTTAGACGTGGAGCATCTCAAACAATTCAAACAACGCTGGCTCGAGAAGCTAAGTATGATGTTTCAATTCTTGCGACAATCCAAATCGAAAGCCATACATCCGCCAGAATATAAGATAGGTGAAAATGTCTGGGATATTCCTTTACTTCCATACACTGATTGCTTCGTCTCCCTGTCTCCTGCATCCTGCTCCATGATGTATTTCATCACTATCATCATCTCGTCAATCCTCGCCCTGACCGTCACCGCTATTCCTACAGCTTCTCCACCTGCAGGTGGTGATCAATGCGGACCTACAGTTCAAATTCCCAGCGACCCTAAGGAAACATGCTCTGCTGGGCCTTCCCCCATTAGTCTTGGGTCAAGCGCGACTTTCGGCATCGCTCCCCTGAGCAATGGCAAGTTCAAAAACTTCGATAAGACCATATGTGGTCCGGTTGTTACCACAATCTGCAACATAATGGCCAACTCGAGCACCATGAACGGGACTTGGTATTTCTCAACAAGTCATGTACCCTTCAACAACAGAGACCAAGCCTGCCAAATGGGGTTCTACCTTCCCAGTGACCCCGGGGCTGCTCCGAGGCCATTGCCGCCCCAATGCCAGAACATCTTTAGTAGCATTCAAAGTGCCTTCACCTGGGGGTCGACCCGAATGATTTCAGACTGGTACGGAGCTACCGTGAACTTGAAAGTAAACCCGGCTACTGGGCTCGGTCAATTTCCTCTGCCTGGTGGATCTGGCACTGGTGAGCAAGCTCCCTAATGTGGTTCTGTGTATATTTTACTGACTGCTGAGTAGGTGAAGCTGTAAATGCCGGATATCCGAGTTATGTCCTCAACACTCAGCAAAATTGAAATTTCATATGCAACGGGGTACTCAACAATCAATACCAAATAATTCAGAAGCCTATAGCCCAGGCGCAAAGTTATCACTGTAAATAGAATGTTTTGATACTGTGATGCCATTTGTCATTAGGATTCATTTTGTTGTATCATTTCCTGAACCTCAACCCCGAATCGCGCCACCGAACGCAAAGTAATGGAATCGATTAGGTGGATACTTGCTATGTTGACTCTCACCTCAGCTCGGTGAAACTCGAGAGAGCGGAATGCTAGCAACTCTCACTTCACAAAACTCGACTTCTCGACCAACTCATGGTGATTGGAGCTTTCGCACTTCTTTGTTTTGCTCACCTTCTGACCTTGGTTTTGCAAATCTCCTTTCTTTCCTCGCTTGCACCCACCTTGCTCAAACACGCTCTCACCAAGTGGTCATACCAAGGGCATTATACTAACATCATGCGTGGTATCACTGTAGAACGACTGTAAGGATGGGACTTCAAGGCTCGCTCGCCCAGACGAGACGAAGCTTGAGGTATGAAGTCTATCGCTGGTGATCTTTTCGATAGCAGCTCGCCACCAACCTTACGTTTGAACGACGACAGACAATACCAGACTTCAGCTCATCTTTGTACAGTAGTCGACATCATTAACAATGGCGATCATACTATACCTTCGTTGATGTGTGGCGTTCACGTCACACGAAACGTACCTATACTACGGTTCGGCGCCCCTTGCCCCGTTGACCTAATCCCGATTACGACCAGGCCCCTGCCCAACGGCGGGATAGATGTAGATAACGTATTCTAATCGGATCAGGCTTTTCAGGGTGAAGAGTATACAGTAGAATACAAGCTCGATGTCAATATTAGAACTCTCGACGACTGACATTTCGACAAGGTTAGGAGGTGAAACTTGATGCAGACATTGAATAACTCATTGGGCTCGCGGAAATGATTTGTTATTTCATACACATTTAGCGTCACCGGAATTATTCGCAATCAGTGGTGACATCGAAAATTGCTGGCCGCCTAAACTTATATCTTAACAGCTCGCTCTAGTTACAAGCAGAAGTACTTGAGGCCCGACCGTACTGTAGCCCCGTATTTTTTTAAAAAATCTAGCTAATCGTAGTATTATCGAAATTCGTACTCAAGTAAACCTTGACTCTATATACCTAGTAGATCGTATTTATTATAATTATTATTTTATAGAATAAATATAACGTATTATAGAATTTAATACTAATTAATATAATTTTGAAAGAGAAAATTATAGAGATTATTATCTTTTTATTTATATAAATACCTCGTAGATTACTAGATAAAAACCCTCTAATATTTTATTAATAACCGCGATTATCGTAATTTTCCGTAAATCTACTCTAGGTAAGCGCTAGATATCGCGATCTTCGCGTCGTTATTTCTCTCTCTCCTCTTTTACTAGTACGTCGACTAGGTATAGAATAAGATTTTATTAATAATATCACGGGGTAGATTTAGGTATAGTATTATTAAATTAAATTTTGATAATTCTATATTAGGACTAGCGCCTTGGCTAGATTCTAGTATATTAGGGCCAAATCCTCTATAAATAATCAATATCTTTTATACTATTGATATTCTTACTATTAAAATAACTATACTTTAATAATTCACGTCGATACTCGCTCTAGAATCACCTCTAACTCTATATCGGTAAATCTCAAAGTCTCCTACTAAAACCCTAGTTACCGACCGCGCGGATAGGGCTGGCAGCGTCCTACTAGTAACTTTTACCAAGAAAAGTTATTAATAGGATACTACTAGTAGCCCTAATTTACGGATAAAACTACTAACGTCCTATTAATAGATTTAGTAAATTAGGGGTCTAGGTAGGTGACTTTTAATAAATTTAATAAATCGGGGGTCTAGGTAGTATCCTATTAATAACTCTAAATTAATTTTAGTAGGATTAGTAACTTTAGTAATTTATATATACCGTTAATATACTAATAGTAGCCAGCCCTATTATAGAGCTGAAATAAATAAAGTTTTATAATCGTCGCTATTAACGGTAGCGACCCCTAGCGACGATTATTAACGCTAGCGACCTACCGGGCCCGGAATAATAAATTTTAGTGAAAGTTCTCGCGGGGGCGTCACCCGGGCATATCCGGGGAGTATACGCACATAAATACCATACTATTTCGCATATCATGGCGCATGCCTTGGCGCATGCCATGATTGCGCATGCTATAGGGGGCTTTCGTCTGATGTTTTAGGGGCTGCTGCGGGGGGCGCACATCGCATACTATTCAGGATACCTTTGCGCATGCCGTTCGCATGCCATTCAATAGTATGCGCAAGCTGCGCACGCTATTGCGCATGCCATAGGGCATACTATGGCCTATACTATGGCCCATACTATGGCGTATACAAATGCGCATGCAAATGCGTATGCTATAGGGCATATAATGGGCCTATTCGTCTGATATTTAAATTACTAACGATTTATCGAGTTACTGAACCTGCTGAACCTACTAACAATAAATATTATTTACTAAAAGTAACGTACCGGAACCCCCGATTTACTAATCCTATTGATCCTTATATTAGTATTTAACATGGAGTTTCAGTGTAAACCCGTAGACGGTTTTCTAACAGGGCTGATAGCGCTTAGAGTATATTAACATTTACTTTTAAGATTTGCCGATGTAACTCTAAATAATATAATAATTTTACTAGGCTCTTTCGAAAAGATATCGAGTTTAGATAATTTAAGATCTTTTTATTATAAGCGCGTTTCTCGACTAGAATAAAAATAAAAATATTTAAATTTCTATTTTAATTTACTCTATAAATATTCTCGTTAAAATATATATTTATTAATAAATAGTAATAGAGATTAAATAATTAAAAATTATCTATAATATTACTATTACTATTATTATATATTTAATATACGAATCGATTTACTAAATTACGCTAGAATTATATAAATTAAATAATATTATAATTTAGAAACGACTATATTCGATATTAATTAATTAGTTAATTTATATATTTACTCTAATAAGATTATTTATTAATAAAAGAGTTCTTTAACTTATATTTAAATAAAATTACTCTATAATAATATTTACTAATCGTTAAAGAAATCTCTTCGATTAATAATTTTAATTTATCGATAATATAATTTTATTATTATTGATTAATTTAATCAATTAATATATTTATTCTAATAAGATTATTTTATTAATAAGAGAATTTCTTAAATTATTTCTTAATAGAGTTATTTTACGCTAGTATTTATTAATTATTAAAGAAATCTCTTTAATCAAAAATTTAATTTATTAATAATTTATTTCTTTTATTACTAGCCGTTAATTATTTACCCTAATTATTCTATGATTTTATTAATCTTTTATACTATTTCTTTTCTATTTTAAATTTTAACCTCTATAACTCGATTATTTCCTTTTATAAATCTTAGGGTCGTTTTTTAATATATTAATTAAATAATTATATTAATCTACGACTCTTTAGTTATTAATTTTTTTACTTTTCTCTTTTTTTTTCTTAATAAGTTTAGATATCTCGCTAGGTTCTAATAATAATCTAGATCGTATTAATTATTTTTTAGTAAAAAAGAATTAATTAAATTATTCTATCTTTATTATTTATTATATAAATATATATATATATTTTAGATTTATATTAATATATTCTTAAAATCTTATATAATTATTTATTAAATAAACTCTATTTTATTTCTAGTTAATTTCGGATAAAATAATAATATATATTTCGTACTCTATTTAGATTAATTAATTAATTTATATATTTACTTTTGTAAAATTATTTTACTAATAAGAGAGTTCTTTAATTAATAAGAGAGTTCTTTAAATAATTTCTTAATAGGACTACTTTATACTAGTATTTATTAATCGTTAAAGAAACCTCTTCGGTTAAAAATTTAAATATATTAATAACTTATTTTCTTTATTATTAGTCGTCGGTTATTAACTCTAATTATTCTAAAATATTACTAGTCCTTCGTATTTATTTCTCTTCCGTTTTAATATTCGTAACTCGATCGATATACTTTATCGGTCTTATAGTCGTATCTCTGAAAATTAATTAAATTATTATATAAATATACGATTCTTTAATTATTAGTTTTTTTTAAATTTTTCTTCTTCCTTTTTATAAATTTAGACGTTTCGCTAGGTTTTAATAATAATTTAAATTATTTTAATTATTCTTTAATAAAAGAGAATTAATTAATTTATTATATCTTTATTATCTATTATATAGTTACTCGTATATTTTAGATTACTATTAATGTTTTCCTAAAGTCTTATATATTTATTTATTAAATAAACTCCGCTTTACTCTTGACTAGCTCTAGGTAGAATAATATTATATATTTTATATTTTATTTTCTTTATTTATACTAGTAGCTAGTGTTATAAATCGTAGGTAATTTTATTTATTAAAGGAATTCGTTAAACCCTATTTAATCGTATTTAATTAATATTATTATAAAATTTTCGGCCTTATTTAATTTATTATAATAATCGAAATAGTTTTTAGATAAGTTTCTCTTTTAAATATTCCTAGAAATTATAATTTTATAGTTAATTTAGTAATTTAATTATTATTAACGAGTTTAATTCTTAATTCTTTAGTCGATAATCTTCGTTTAATATTTTTTAATATTTTTAATTAAAGTCGTTTCGTTTATTTTTCTTTTTATAATAATTATTACTTTATATTATTTCTTAAATTTTTAGATTTAGAGCGCCTAAATCTTTTTCGTTATTATTAATATTAAGAATACTCGTCGCCGCCTAATTTGTCTATTTACGTTAGAGTTTATTCTAAATATATCTATTTCTAGTATACGTTATTATATAGGTTTTTTAATTAAGTTTAATATTTTAATATTAGGCGATCTAATTAGAATTTAATTAAAGCGATTATTATTTCGATTTCGAGTACTAGGATTAAGATGATTTTAAATACTCCTAGGATTATCTTTTAATATTTATTTTAAATAATTACGAGATTCCTTATATATTCTTTTATAGTTTCCGTTATTATTTTAAATCAATATTATATAGAGCCTACGAATATTAATATTAATTTTATTATTATACTATATATCGCTTTATATTTTATAAATATAGTATTTTATATCGACTCGGGGAGATATTTTATAACCTAGTCTTAATTAACTACTCTAATTTGAAATTAAATTAAATATAATCTTTATTTTAATTTTATTTTAAAATTATAATTTCAATACTCGAAGATTTACTCTTAACTCGATAATTATATTCTCGAAGTTTATTATTAATTTTATATTAAACTTCTTGGATATTCGTGATATATAAATTAATTTATATTTCTAAAAAGTAAATAATATCTTATAAATAAGTTATTATCTTAAATAAATCTCGTAAATTTATTCTAGATTAATATAATTCCTCTCGGTACTTTCGTTATAAATAAATAAATAAACGTTATTTATAAATCCTCCGATTTATATTAATAAGTACATTTAGTAAATTTCTTAATTAATAGTATATTAAAGAATAGAAAAAATATCGGCGAGATTGAGGATTTCTATAAAAAATAATTAATAATATTCGTTCTCTCTCTTAGTATTATAAATATTATTATATTCGATAAGAAATTTATTATTTAATTAATAATTAGATTCAAGATATCTTTTCTTCGTAAATTATATAACAATCTTTTATATAAAATATTATCGAATATTTTTATTATATTTAATAATAATAAGTTTATTACTTTCCGTTTATTATTTATACTATATATCGATAACTTGGGAAACCCTGATTTATACGTATTCTATACCGAAAATATATAAAATACTAGAAATATATATCTATTTATATCTCGTATTCTAAACGTATTATATACCGATTAAATAGTAATTAAATAACGATTAAATAACTTTTTTTTCAATTTCAACTTTTAATAATATATAGACTAGGGCCCCTATATAGGAATATAAATATTTTACTATATTTATTTTTAGTCTATACTCCGATTTCTTAATTAGATTTTTATTAATATTATTTTATAAGATTATAAAGTTATTTTTAGAATTAAATTTAACTCTTTTACGTAGATTTTAACTCTAACTATATAATCTTGGCGCCAAGATTTATAAAAACTATAAAATACGTATTATATACTAATTGAATAACGATTTAATAGGTCTATTTTTCCGGATTTATTAATATAGTTTTATATTATATATATTATTTCTATAAAAGTCTTAAATATAGTTTTTATAGAATATATTCGATTAGTCTCTATTTATTATAATAGTAAGAGTTCGTATTCTTTCGTTATATTATTAAACTTTTTAGAGATAATTATTACTAATATTTTATCTAATATATCTAGGAGTATTATAAATTTATATAATTTTAATTTAGAGTAAAGACTTAGCTTTAATTTTTTAATAATTATTATATTCTCTTTTTTAAAATATTTCGGGGAATATACTCTTCTAAAATAAATCTAAAATAAATAAATAATAATCTTTATTACTTCGGTTTATATTATAACCCGTAGAAATTGATTCGGAATTCCAATAATATTTAATACTTTATCTACGATTAAGTATTAAGTTATTTTATATACTTTTTTATTAATTATTTCTCTACTTATTTTTAAAGACTCCGGGTAGTTTATCTCTTTAATATTATTTAAATCTATCGTTAATAAAAGGGTAAATGATTTTTATTATAAGATTTTTATTTTACCCCCGAAGTTTTAAACTTTTCCTCTCTTTTTATCTTTAATTATTAGGAATTAAAGAAATTCTTCAAAATACTTATTTTTTCTCTTTTCTTTATTTAGCGAGTTTCTATACCCTCTTTAATTTAATTAAGATTTTATATATTCTCTCTTTATAAAAATATTTATATTTTCTAAATTATATATATTTTATTTTTATTTATTATATTAATAGTCTTTTTTTACCTAGGTATTATAATTTCGTTTATATTTATTTATATATTCTTTATTTTTCAATATAACTTTAATATAATAATAATATTAATAAGATTTAATACTTTAATATAAATAGATTTATAAAATTATAATATTAATAATTTCTTAGAACTCTTTTACGATTTTATTTAAATATCGATTAATATTATATCGATAGATCCGGAAAATAAACTCTATTGAATTACTATTTATTCGGTATATTTTACGTATTTTGTAGCCTTGGTAAATCTTAGCGCTAAGATTATAAAGTTAGAGTTAAGGTCTACGCGAAAGAGTTAAATTTAATCCTAAAAGTAAATTTATAACCCTATAGGGCAACGCTAATATAAATATAATTAGAAGTTCGGAGTCTAGGCTAAAAATGAGTTTAGTAATATAGATTTATTATTATATAAAGGTACTAGTATAGATATTATTAAAAGTTAAAATAATAATAAAAGTTACTTAATCGCTACTTAATCGTTACTTAATCGGTATATAATATATTTAGAATAATCGATATAAATAAATACGTATTTCTAGTATTTTATGTATTTTCGATATAAAATATATAAAAATCGGGGTTTCTAGATCTATTAATATATTTTTACTCTTAAATTCTAATTTTCTCAAAATTTAATATAAGTTCTTAATACTTTTTCTTATTTTTTCCCTAAATAACTTTTTCCTCAATCTTTTTCTAGGCGCGATAAATATATAATATTACTTTTCTTATAAATACTCGAATTCTATTATTATTAATTGATATTTAAATTTATAATATATATCTTTTTAAATTATAAAATTATTTATAATTTAATAAACTTCTTTTATAAGAAATAATAAATTAATAATATTTTCTTATTTTTAATTTATATATATAGTTAATTCTTTTAAAATATTATTTAAATATATTAAAACTTAATATATTACAGTAACTAAATCACGTAATCTAGGATTTATATATAAATTTTTTATATTATATAGTCTTGCGTATTCTTATAATTTTATAGAATAATTAAGTATTCTTCTATTATATTATAAACCCGGTTCGTATAATAATTATTCTAAAGTATAGATACTTTATATTTAACTAGTATATTTATTTATTTATAATATTATTATTAGTAGTATCTATAGGTTCAATTTACTCCTACGGTATTTAATAATTTACTATACTATAAATTATATTACGCGATATACTATAATCTTTAAATAATAAATAAATTCATTAAATGATAATTATCGGTTATTAAATAGAGTATATAGTATAAAGTTTAGTAAATAGTTAGGAGGAATAGGCTAAATTATAATTTATTATCTCTACGACTAATTAGAACTATACCCGTTGATTAACCTCTGGAATAATACCTATTTCCAAGAAAAACATTAATATTACGTAGAGACTTACTATTATTAACGACGATAATACTAATTACTCACGTACTATTTTTATTAGAATAGTATATATATATTAACCTCGTTAATATTAATAATACTCTCTATTAACTCCTAGTCTCTAATTCTTTTACCCGGTATTACCTCTAATTTTATTAAAAAGATTATCTCCTTTCGCGCCTTAAAAGGCTCTTTAATTACTAGATCTACTATTTATCTCTATAGATCCTATTTATCCTATCGGTCTTAACGATTAATTATTATTATACTAGGAGCGCCTAGAAAATATTTATATCTAATTAAAAAGTAGTTATTTAGAGCGTTAATATTATTAATTATATTAAGAGTATTTAATAAAATCTATATCTAGTAGTAAACTAGTTATTTAGAGTATTAACTTTATTAATTATATTATTTCCCCGTAATTACTCGTTATTATTAATTGTGATTTTTTAGAGATAAGTATTTATATAATAATTATAAATTTTACTATTAATAAAATAGTAAATCCTATATCTAGATTATATTCAATTTATTCTAATTCGTCTAATTTTTATCTACTTTTTTATCTTAACTTAATCGTTAAAGTCTATCGTCGCTCTATAAATATTTATTTCTTTTATTTTATTTAATACTTTAGATTTAATCCTACTATTTTTAATAATAATAATAATTATAATAACGACTATTAAAGCCCCGAAGATCCTTTATCGAAAGACTCTAATTTAAATATTAATATTAAGTTATTTAAATTATTAAATAATACCGAACTCTTAAATCCTAGTATTAGATTAAATTTAAAATATTTATAATATCTTTATCTTTATCCTCCGATTTATTTTTCGATTTATCCTCAATATTATCGTCCTCTAAATTATTAAATATATCTTTATTATAGTTTATATAGTAGCCTCGTTAGTTTCTATTAATAACTTTCTCTTTATAGCGATTATAATCTTTAATACTCTAGAGTAGTACTTTAAATAACTCGAGAGTATTACTAGTTTCTTTATTTTTAATAATCTCCGACCGGAAAATCTAAACTCCGTAATTAATACGAAACTATATATAATTATCCGAAACTAACTCGGATATACCGGTCGCTAAGATATTAAAGATTTAATTTAATTATATAAAATTCTAAATCGAGTTACGAAAAACTTTAATATAAAGACTCTAGTATTTATATTAAATTAATATATTAACTATATATTATATTCGTAAATAATAATACTATTAAGAATATAATTAACTATATTAAATAACTTTAGTAAACGAATATCGTAATTACTAATCTTAAAGTATTATTAAAACTATTTTAAATATATTTAATCTAGTTTTATTTAGTAAAATTAAAGAATCTTTATATTATTTTCTAGATATTATATACGTAATTCTATATCTTTTATAGTACTACTAATATATATATCTTTAAGAAAATAACCCTTATTACTATAAATAAATAAAAAACCGATATCTACGTAGGAAATCCGAGTTATAATAATTATAACTATAGATCGATCTCGATAAAGAGGAAATAAACCTATTAAGTCTCGCGAAATATAAGACTTTTTATAAGAAATTAGGGAAGAAGTATTAGTATTTTAATACTAAATAATAATCCTTATATCCGGAATAGAAACTCGATAAATTTAAAACGGAAGTTAAAAAAGTAATTTATTTAATTACTAAAAAACGAAAGTTATTTAAAATCGATAAGGATAATTTTATTTAAATAAAAAAACTACTCGACGATTATTTTATTAGAGATATATTAATAAATATAATAATTAATTTAGAAATAAATATCTTTTATTTATATATTATTAATAACGGATATACTCGAAGCTCGATTATATATTAATAAAATTTTGTTAATATACGACTTTATTCCGGCTCATAAATTAAAGAAATTAGAAATTAAATAAATACTCTATATAATATTAGGAATATTAAACTATAATATAATATTAATAATATTAAACGTATTCTTTTTATATTGGGTATATTACAACTATAATATAATATTAATAATATTAAACCTATTCTTTTTATATTAAGTATATTATATATACTCGATATAGAAGTAAACTTATTATCTATAATCTATTTTCTAGATATAAACACGAGATTTAACTTCTTTAAATTAAATAACTAAATATTCGCTTAATGCGCTATCTTTATAACTTACTATATATATAGATTATTCGTTCTCGATTTATAATAAGTTTTAGTAACTTTGAATATTTATAATATTCCTCGTACTTTTATAAAATAGTATTAATATACTCGTATAAAATTACTTTTAATCGCTTTAGGGGTCGATTTTTTTAATAAGTTTAATAATAATAATATCTACGAGAGTTATATAATAGGTTAATTATAATTAGTTTAATATATGAGCGAATATTAATTAAGAAAGTTTTTATTGAATTTTATTTATAATAATCTTATTAACTCGTTAATCTTTATCGAATTTAGGGATTATAAATACTTTATAATATAAATTATAATAAGATTAAATTCGCCGAAATTGAGCCTCTAATATTTAAAAGTTAAATATTCGGGTTATTTAAATAATTTAAAACTAAATAGAAATATAACGACTAGAAGATTTATTATTTATATATTAATAATAGTAGCGAATATATCTCTAAAGAGTTCGAGAACTATTTAAAGAATAAGAGTATTATATATAAATTTATAATATCTAGGTATCTTTAATAAAACGATAAATTAAAGTATTTTAATCGTATTATAATAACTAGCTTTTATCTTCTATTTATTAACTCCGGCCTCCTATATAATTTATAATTCAAACTCGTTTAAATAGTTATTTATTTTATTATTTATAAAATTATTAAAAAGCTACCTCTTTTATTAATTAAAGTATTCTCTAGTCTACGCTCTAACTTCTTTTATTTACGTATTATCGATTTAGTAATCTAGGTTATAAATCGAAAATAAAAGAAATTTCTTAATAGAAATACGCGGTACTTCTTTACAAAATATAAGAGAAACTATATCTCTCGTCTATAAAAGTTAATAATAGGGGAAATAATTTATTTAAAGTTTTCTTATTTAGGAAAAACGCCCTCGATATATCTCTAAAGTAATTAGAATAATAATTTATCAATTCCGAATCTCTCTATTAAGCGCTAATAATATATAACTTCTAGAGGAGAAATAGAAAGAATCTATTATTATTAATATTATTTAAAATAATAAAGTATTTATACTCTTTTATATCTTTAGTACTCCGTTATTCTTTATTCCTTCTAGTATTTCTTCTAGTATTCTCTATAATACCCCCTCTTCTAGTAATATACTAGTCGGTAATTCCTCGACTATAATTATATAAATCGAATTAATTAATCGGGTTATTAGAGATTACTCTAATTTTAATTTACTAGAATATTAAGAGTTATTATTACTAGATTTATTTAATTTATTTATATTACTCTCTTAAGTTATTAATAATAAACTTTATAAATTTAGAATTTATATTAAAGTTATTCGAAGTAATTATAAAACCGACTACTAACTAAATAATAATAAAAGATAAATTAATATTAGTAAATTTGAAAAGTAAATATTAGTATAGGTTATAGTAAACCCTATAATATATATAATAGTATACGTAATTTATATATACTATTGAATAGTATACGAGTAGTATACGTAAAGGTATTTTAAATAGTATATAATATATACCCCCCGTAGTAGTCTTTAAAATATTAGACGAAAGCCTCTTATAGTATACTCAATAGTATACGCCAAGGTATACGCCATAACATGCGATATAATATAATATCTATATACGCGATTTTTCTAAATATGCCCGGGTAACGCCCCCGCGAGAACTTTAATTAAAACTTATTATTCCGGGGCCGGTAGGTCGCTAGCGTTAATATTTATTACTAGGGGTTATTATCGTTAATAGTAATAATTATAAAACTTTATTTATTTCGGCCGTTATAAAGAGCTAAGTTATTATTAATATATTAATAATATATATAAATTATTAAAATTACTAATACTATTTAAATTAAACTAGAGTTATTAAATTTATTAGAAATAATTTACCTAAACCCCCGATTTACTAAATTTATTAATAGGACGTTAATAGTTTTATTCGTAAATTATAACTACTAGTAGTCTTTTATTAATAAATTTTCTAAATAAAAATTATTAATAAGATATTACTAGCTCTATCCGCGCGGGCGATAATTTAGATTTTAATAGAAATTTCTAAAATTTATTAATAAAATTTATTTATTTAAAATAATATATAGTTATTTATTAACCTCTTAGTTACTAGGAAAACTCTTATTATTAAATAAATATTTACTCTTAAACGGGGCCTAAAAGTAGAAGATATCCTACGATATAAAATATATTAAATAATACGGGGTTTAGAATAACGTAAAGATCTCGACTATTACGAAATCTTTATATCGATAGTTAAATTAATAAATAATAAATTTATCTTTACCCTAGTAGTTATTTATAATTAAAATATTAAATAAATAGACCTTAAAATCTCTTTTCTATACGGGATTATTAAGGAAGAATTTTATATAAAATAAACTATAGAAGCGAGCCTAATTTTTATTAATATTTGAATTTTTAAAAAATTTTAATATAGTTTAAGATAATCCTCTAGTATATAATATAAAACTCTTATTAAATTCCTTCGTTCTCTAGGTTTTAAATTAATTAATATCGACTTTAATATCTCTAATAACCCTAGGATAAATATTATTACTATTATTTACGTAGATAATAATCTTATTATCGTCTTAAAGATCGCTAATATTAATTCTATTAAATTAAATTTAGATAATCGCTTTTAGATAAAAGACCTCGGCCTATATACTTTTTATTTAGGGATAATTATTTTACGCGACTATTTTCATAAAATCCTATAATTTAGTTAAATTAAATATGTTAAATAAGTCCTAAAAAGAGTTAATATATAAGAATATAAATTATAGTTTACTTTTATAAATATCTTTACTAAATTTTATAAAGCGGATAATAATTATATTATTTTTATAATATTCCATTTCAAATACTAATCCGTAATAAGATTCTTTATATATATTATACTAGGTACTCGCTCGCTCTAATATAATATATACGATATTAATAGTTTAATTAATATAGATTTAATTCGATTAATATTTATTAAATTATTATTAAAAGGATTTTTCGAGATTTAAAAGTTATTATAAATTATTACTTTATATATAAAGGACCTTTAGACTAATTATCTAAATATATCGATATTAATTAATTAAATAATTATAATATCCGTCGTTCTATTTTAAGATATATAATTAATACTAAAATTAGTATTATTAACTAGTTTTTAAAATATTAATCTACGATCGCGTTATCGACTTATATAACTAAATATATTAAGTAGATTTAGACTTTTAAGAAAATTATCTAATTACGAAATTTACTAATTTAATTATCCAAAATTATTAAATAAACTATATTTATTTATTATAATAACTAGAGGATTATAACTCTTGTATAAAACCTCTAGTTTTATACCCGTATCAAGTATATTAATATTAATTAATACTTTATTCGAGAAAAGATTATTAAAGACTAAATCGTTCTAGAATATATATTAATTAATAAATAAATAACCGACGGCTTTACGAAGGCCCTAAATAAGAATAAATTCAATATATTTCGATAAAATCTAGGCCTAGAGTCCTCCTAGATAATCGATCTAGTTATTATATTATAACTAGAATAATATTAAGAACGTGGGTATATTATTAAAATTAACGAGTATTTAACTTAACCCCTATTTCCGTTATATCTTTTTCTTAATCGTATTATTTTAAATAGTAGAAAATCTAGTTATTACTTATTTACTATTACTACTCTATATATAATATATAATATAAAATTCTATATATTCTACCTTCTTCGTATATTTAATTCTATTATTACTACCGTAGAAGTCTAAAATTTAATTATTAATATTAAAAGTTATAATTACTTTAAGTTAATTTATACCTAGTATAAAACTAAATCCTTCTAAACTTTAAAACGATATATTAGTAACTAAGTTATTCGAATTCCTAGTATATATATAATTCTTTATATTAATATATATATATACTCGCTCCTTATTATTTCTTATAAGAGATAATAAGATTTATTAATATAAAGACTTATTAAATCCTAAAGAGCGCGACTATTATAATAAACTCCGTAACTAAATACTCTAAGTTATTAATTACTTAACTCTCTTTACTACCTAAATTGATTTATAACTTAGTATTAATACCTAGTTAATAAATATATAATATTATTAAAATACTATTATCTTTATTAATTTAAAACAATATAGTAAATATCTTATTATCTATAATTATAAAGTTAATATAAATCAAGATTTCGATTAATTATATTCTAAATAGTTTATAGTTCTAATTTAACTCGGTTTTATTTAAATATATTATAGGGTAAATAGTTTATAATATAATAATAACGATTTTATACTCTCGGAGTTATACCGCTATATTCTTTATATTATTATTTATATTTAATTATTCTTTAAATACCTAGAGTCTTTATTCTAGAGTCTTTAAGACTAGCGCCTTTAAAGATTCGCTCGTATTAATTATAAATAAATATTATAATATTTTATTTATATAGGCTCTTAGCGCCTATAATTACCCTCTATAGTAATATTTCTCGTAGTATTATCGTCGAGACTTATTTATATCCCGTTTAATTTTAGTAATCTATTTATAGTATTATATTCGCTCTATATAATCTATACGTCTATATTTTAAATTATAAATAGTATAGATATATTATATATTATATATAAAAATTCGGAAAATCGTGTTTTATTAAAATTAGGAATACTTTATATAAATAAATAGGATTTTTATTATATAGAAATCATTTACTATAACTACCTAGTATTTATTTTTCTATAATAATAACGTTCGAGTAAAAGTATTAAAATATACTAAGGCTTAGTATATTACGTAACTAAGTCACGTAATCTAGAATCTATATATAGACTCTCTATAATATATAGTTTTTTTAATAAATAAATATTCTTCTATTATTTTAATAGAGATCTAGTTATATTTTTCTCACGTTCGTTTTTCTTAGGAACTAATTTATTATAATATAAAAAATATATCCTTTTATATTATCTTAGTTAGGATAATAGAGGTTAATTTTTTTTTAAAAAAATTCCGCTAGTATCTTCTTCAATAATAATAATATTAATAAATTATTAATCGAGGTATATTATACTAGTAAGGAGTTATATATATTATAAATATAAATCTTTTTCTATTAGAAGTCTCCTCCGCTAGTATTATTTATTATATTAAAATAATTTATTTCGGGTCTTTATCTCGTTCCCTATTTTAATTATTTTATCTTTATTAAATATAAATTATCTTTATAATAGACCGGCTCTTGATTAATTCTATTTATTATTTTATTTATATAAAAGTATATACGTATTTCTAAGCCTCCTTTATATATTAGGTAGAAATAATTAAGATTATTATTATATAATATTTGGATCGCCGGATTCTAACTAGACTTTTAAATAATTAAAATTTCAATATTTTTAATTTACTCGTCCTAGATTAATATTATTACTAATTTCGATATCTTTTTTATTTTTATTATACGATCTTAAAAGAGTATAATTATTTACTTTATATTAATATTATATTCGTAAATTCTTTTTTTAACTTTTAATTACTTGTTAATATTAAATTTAATTAGCTCATAATTAATTAATTTAATATCGGTATTAAGAAGTCGTTCAAGACTTAAAGAATTATTTAACTTAGAGTAATTAATTTATTAAATTACCTTAATCTATTTATTTTCTCAAAAGCGATAATAGTATTCTAAAACTTATTCGTTATATCCGTTAATATCTTTCTCTTCCTTATACCTCTAGTTAGTACTAGTTTAAACTTATTATATATTAATTATATATAAAAGACTTAAGGTACTATTTATATATTATAATAAATTATTTCGATTTATTCTTTAATTTTTATTTAATTTAGTATATTTCTCTTTATTAAATTATATCCTCTTTATTCTAGGATTTATAATATTTAGAGTAAACTATATATTATTTTTATTTTTATTTCTTAATATTATAATTCTTTAATTAATATAACTCTATATATATAGTATTGAAGCGAATTCCTATACATTAGATTTATATAATTAGATTTTTAGTAATTAGAATATTATTTTAAATCGCCGGTTCTCTTCTTTCTTTTATAAAATAATAGTTATTAGTTTTTTGAAAAATTATCTACTATTAATTTATTCGCTATGTCCGAGTTTAGGATTTTAAGAAGGAATCTTAAATATATTTTCTCTTAATATTTTTTATTTGATTCAAATATAAGTCCTAGTTATTTAATATTTATTATAATTAAATCTAAATATAATTTATAATACTTTTTCTCTAATATCTTTATCGTTATTTTTTGAATATTAATATTAATAAATTTCTTCCTTATATTTTATATAATTTTTATATTATTTTACTCTACTACTCTCGTTAAAGAATTATTATTTATTATTTAAATAATTACTTTCTTTAATTCTTATCTTACTTTTATTATTATTATATAGAGAATAATATTCTATAATATATCGCGCCTTATTAGGCTAATCTAGTTTATTAGGAGTATTAATTATATAAATTACTTTATGAAAAAGAGTTAGAAGTCTATATATTTATTAGGTCCCCTCGAAACGATATATTAATAATCCTAGTACTAAATCTAAGATCGGACGATTTATATTTATCTTATTAATTATCTCTAGATCTTACTCTAATAGCGGAGTTATAATATATATAACTAGAAATATATACCTCTTCCGGCGATAAATATAGTAGAAGTATTATACTAGCCTAGCCTTAATATTACTAATAAATAAATAATTATTTATATTATAAATATAACGACGATTAGTTCTATAGAAGGCTTTATTAATATTTATATTTATATATCTTTAACGACTCTAAAGATAACCTATAAATTTATATAAATAATTTTATAATATTATTTTAGTACCTTCTAGCCTAAATTTAATATATATATTCTATATTTATTCCGATAGGTTACTATTAGATACTGAATAAACCTATATTATAAATTAAACTTTATTAAATTAACGGATACCTTAATATAGAAAAAGGGGTCTAATTCGAAACCCTTTATTAATAATTATATAGACTTATATTCGCCGTCGCCGGTTATATTATAAAGATTTTTTTTATTATCTTTAGTAATTTATTCTCTAACTAGTATAAAGTTTTTTATAAATACTAGATATTATATATCGAGTAGCCTAAATACTTTTATTATTTCTAGGTAATTATAGTCCTATACTTTTATTAGCCTTAATTATAAGGATTATTTTATAACGTCTCAAGCGAATAGATATTTTATAAAGTTAAGAGGAGTAGCGGCGTCGACTATACCTTTAAAGATTCTAAAGCGATATTAACCTCGAGTAGTAGGATTATAAAATATTTATTTAATTATTTATACTTTAGCTCGCTAGCTAGAATATTAAAATTTTAAATTATTATATATTCCCTAGTATTCTCCGTAAGGTATAGGTTTATATATATATTCAATAATATTAAAAACCTCTAGAACTTATTAATAAAAGATTTCGGTATTTTATTTTTTTATTTATCTTTTTATTTACCCCTCTTCCGCGTTATAAATAATAGTATTATTTCCTCATTTAAATCGGAGCTAGAATAAACTACCTATAAAAGAATATTACTTAAGATTTTATATTTATTTTTATTATTATTATTATTACCTTTATTACCGAAACCTTCCGTAGATATTATTATTATAGTATATAAAATTAGTTTTTAATATACCCGACGCGCCTTTATTATATATTTATAAAGAATATTTAAATCGGTATAATATTAACTATTTATAAATATATTAAATTATACGATTAAACTAAATACTTTAATAATAATTTAAATAGATAATAACTCGATAATTATAATATTACCGGTAGTTTAAAGAAACGTAAACCGGAACTAACTAGTTATTTCCTTATTTTAGAATATTAAAAGTATTAATAAAATAGTCTTATTAACTTCCGATAAGAATTATAATTAGATATAAAACACTAGGCTTTAAATTCGGCTTTAATTTAATAAGAATTAGAAGTTCTAAAAGACTTTTATATATATAATAATACTATATTTATTAAGAATTAATATTATAAAAAAACTTTAGAGGATACGCCTAAAATCGTTTTATTTAAAATAAAGAGTATTATAAACCCGTATTTAAATAAGATCGAGGGCTAGAGTAAACTTCATAATTAATAATACTTTAAATTTAACGCCTATATTCTTAATAAAATTATTAAGGTCTTTTACAATATTAAAACTTTCTATATATTCTCTTTATTTAATAATCTCTTAATAATATCTCTTATTTTAAATAGTATTATAATTTAGATCTACTCTCTCCTCTTTTAAATAAAAATATATACGATATCCTCTTTGAATATTATATCGTATATAACCCCCGTTATTAATTTACTAGAGTATATCCCCGAAGAATATTATATTAAAAGTATATAACGATTTTATTTCGTTATTAATTTCTAGTTTTAATCTTTAGTCTAGGTTTTAAATAAACTTACTAAAAATTTTAATAATATTAATAATATTCGTATTATAAGACTTTAGTATTAATATAAATATATTTATTAATTTCCTACGCTCTACGTAATCGAGGTATATAGGGATTAAATAAAAAGCCTTAAAAACTCGGTATATACTCCGATATATCGGTAAAGCGAGAGCCTATATAAGAAGAGTCGAAGTACTAAATCCGTATTTTCCTAACTTTAGGCGGAAAAATAACGAAAAGAGAATATAAAAAAATTAAAATTAATAAAAACTCTAAAAATAGTAATTTCGGATTTAAGATCTTAAATCCGTGATTTTCTACTAGCGTCGGGTAGCTCGCTAAAGTTATATAGAGCGCTATAACTACGCTAGTCTAATTTCGATTTTAAATTATATTAATTTATAAAAATTATATATACGCGTAATAGCCCCCTAAGCTAGCGCGATATTATAGACTATATAATTCACTATAATACTATATATATCTAATTATAAACTAGTATTATTTGAACTAACTTATTTTAAATTATTTAAAATTATTTAAAATAAATCGAGGTATTAAATATATATTTAGTAACTTCGGTATTAAATCGATCTCTAGGGTTTCTTTTTCGGTAGAATACGGGCTCACCGCTTTATTAATATATACCCTATATTAGTAAATCTTAAAAACTTTTATTAAAATCTAAATTATCGCCCGCGCGGATAGGGCTAGTAGTATCCTATTAATAACTTTTCTAAATAAAAATTATTAATAAAACGCTATTAATAGCCTTAATTTACGAATAAGACTATTAGTGTCCTATTAATAAATTTAATAAATTAAAGATCCGAGTAAATTACTTTTAATAAATTTAATAACTCCGGGTTAATTTTAGCCGGATTAATAATTTTAGTAATTTATATATACTATTAATATATTAATAGTAACTCAGTTTTATAATAAGACTAAAATAAATAAAATTCTATAATCGACGTTATTAATAGTAGCGATCTTTAGTAATAATTATTAATACTAGCGACCTACCGGGCCCGGAATAATAGATTTTAACGAAAATTCTCGCTAGGGCGTCACCCGGGTATATCTAGAAAGAATATATATATAAATACTATAGTATATCGTATACTATGGCGTATACCTTGGCGTATACCTTAGTATATACTATAATTACGTATACTATGGGGGGCTTTCGTTTAATGTTTTAAAAACTACTACGAGAAATATATATTATATACTATTTAAAATACCTTTACGTATATTATTCGTATATTATTTAATAGTATACGTAAACTACGTACGCTAGTACGTATACTATAGGGTATACTATAACCCATATTATAACTTATATTATAGTATATATATATATAAATACGTATACTATAGGGTATATAATGGGTCTATTTATCTAATATTTAAATTATTAACGATTTATCGAGTTATTAAACCTACTAAATTTATTAATAGTAAATATTATTTATTAATAAGACTCTACTTGGACCTCTAATTTACTAATCCTATTAAACCTTAAGTCGGTATTTAATATAGAGTTTTAGTATAAATTTATAGATAGTTTTCTAATAAAATTAATAACGCTTAAAGTATATTAATATTTACTTTTAAAATTTACTAATATAAAATTATCGATAAATAGTATATATAATAAGAAGGTATAATAATTATTAATAAAAGTTTTTAAATATTAATAACTAAATTAAATTACTTTAAATTTTATATAGGTCTAGTATAATTAATATAAAAATCTATTAATAAATATTTAGAAACTAAGAACTCTTTTAATATAAAAATAATTATTAGACTAAATAACCTCCTCTTTATTATATTCTCGACTAAAGTATATATTAAAATAGTAGTTAATAGTATCTAAAGTTTACTTAAATAAGATATTTTTAAATAAAAAGTATTTATAATTATTACTAAAATCTAGTTTAAAAATATATAATATAGATTATTCGTAATGTTTTTAAATAATTATTTAGGTTATAATAATAATATTCTCTTTTATTTTAAATATTAATTAATAATCTCGACCGATAAAAGTAATATAATTAATATAGTATGAATATAAACTCTTAATACGGATAAAATCTTTAAAGAAGATAGGTTTATTTACCCGTATATAATATACTTTATTAAAAATAATCTTAATCGAAGATCTTTATATACGGGAGTATTATATTTCTATAGGTTTATTAATATATTCGGTTATATTAAAGAATATCTTTTCGCGGAGCTTTATAGCGGTTAATATAATACGAATTAAATTATAGGAATTATATTAATATTATAATAATATATGTTTAATCCTCTAACGTTATATACCTTTTTAATATTACGGAAGAGATAACTATTTTTCGATAATAATTATTAAAGACTTTTATATAATTTTAAATAAAGAGGTATAATATCGAACCTATTATTTTAATATATCTAGCTTTAACGGAAGAGTTTATATAAAGTCTAATTCCTTTTATTCGTTATTTATATCCGTTTTACTATTTACGGAAGACTTCGATAATTATATAACTTCTTATAACTTAATATAATCGGCTTTAGAATAACCCGACCTCTCGAACTATAAATCTAGTACTAGGTATAAAGGTAGTAGAAGAGTTTTTTTACTACTTTACTAGATAACTATTTTATATAAAAGTACAAAAGAAGGCGGGGAAAGCGGCTATACTTTTAAAAATAAAATTTAACTTTAATATAAATATAAGAAGAAAGATAAACGAGTAATACTAGGTATATATACTAGTAATATTTAATCGTTACTATCTTCGCTCTCGCTTTCGGAATAAAGGTCTTTAAGGAACTAGAGGATTATAAAGAGTTAAAATTCTTAAGAGATATTATTAATATCTTCGGTTAATTATAATATAATTAGTATTTAAGATAAATAGTAAAAGATTATTTATATTAAAAAGATCCTTATTATCCTCTAAGTTATCTCTATTATAATCGTTATTTATATTAATTAGGGTATATAAATTAATATTAAGTAAAATTATAATTATATTTTTTATACTATTTCTAAAAAAGTCTTTATTCTTTAATTATAGTTTATTATCGTTATTAATCCTACCGGAGCTTTTTATAGTTATATTTATATTTTTAAATAATAGAGAACTAGTTTAGAGTACTAGGACTAGCTCCGGTACCTAAAGTAATTACTATATAAATAATAAATATAGAGATAATGAAAATAAAGGTACTTCTTTATTAAATATAATATTAATATTCTATATAAAAACTCCTAGGTAATTAATATTTCGAGGCCGAGAAACTATAATATATATACTATATATATAGCGAGGTATAAATAAGTAAATAAATAAATAGAAGTATTAAAGACTAATTATAAATAATTATAACTTAATTAAGAAAGTACGTAAATATTTAAAATTAAAACTTTATAGGACGGGCCGAGAGTTAAAATTACTTTAAACTTCTAGTCAAAAAATTTAAAAAGGGTAAAAAGACTAATATATACTACTTTTATACTATAACGGTAGGTTTTAAATTTATAAAGAGTTATAAAAAGGTAGTTTAGATTAAAGGGATAAAAATATTATAAATATTAAATAATATTAAACGATATTTCTACCTAGATATTTTACTATCAGGGCTAGTATATAAAAACGTAACTTTTATAATAATTTAATACGTAAAAGTCGCGTAATATTATAATTATAATTATAGACCTTTATTAATATCCTCTTAACTTACTAAAAACTTAAAAGAATTTAGGCGAGTAGTTATTAATAAATTAATAATTATATAACCGAGATATAGGTTTAAGGTATTATTTCGTCGTTTAATAAAAACTTTAGAAAATCGAAAGACTTTAATATATAAATTATATTTTTAGTAAATAAGTTTTATTTAATATATACTATAATATCTAGTAAATGAAATTAGGGTATGAATATTCTAGGTTACTATTAAGTATATATAGAGGAGATATTATTATTTATTTAATAATTAGGTTTACCTACCTAGAGGTAATATTAAAACGATTAAAAGAATAAAATAAAATAAATAGTTTTCGTGACTAAAGGCTTTAGTACTAGGGTATTATAGACTTCGCTTTATATATAACTATTAATTATAATAAATATCGCGGAAAGATTTTATAGAAGTATTTATATACCGGGGTCTTTACTAAATAGGCTAGTAATTAATATACTTTATAATATCTAAAGAAATTAATTATTATATAGATACCTATATCTATACTAAAGGCTTTAACATTAGGGTTATTATATAGATTTTTATAATTATACGAGAGGCTTTAATACTAGAGTTATTAAATATAATAAATATTACCGAAGGCTTCTATAAATATATATATATTATAATTATTATATATTTATATATACCCTATAAATAATATAAGATTTAAAGTCTCTAAAGCTAAGAGTAGAGATTATTTATTTATATTATTATATACTAGCCTTTCGTACGGAGTAATATAAATCTAAGAAAGTTATTTATAGATAGAATCTTTAACTACCTAAAATAATAAATTATTAAATCTATATCCTTATAGCGGATAAACTATATATTTATAATATACTAGTCATCGGTAAATCTTAAAAGTAAATATTAATATATTTTAAATATTATTAACTTTATTAGAAAGCCGTCTACGGGTTTACGCTAAAACTTTATATTAAATACTAATATAAGGATTAGCAGGATTAGTAAATCGGGGGTCTAGGCACGTTACTTTTAGTAAATAGTATTTATTATTAGTAGGTTCAACAGGTTCAATAACTCGATAAATCGTTAATAATTTAAATATTAGACGAATAGGCCTATTATATACCCTATAGCATACGCATTTGCATGCGCCATAGTATGGGCCATAGTATGGGCCATAGTATGCCCTATGGCATGCGTAATGGCGTGCGTAAAGGTATCCTGAATAGTATACGATGTGCGCCCCCCGCAGCAGCCCCTAAAACATCAGACGAAAGCCCCTCATAGTATGCGCAATCATGGCATACGCCAAGGCATACGCCATGGTATACGAAATAGTATGGTATTTATATACGTATACTCCCCGGATATGCCCGGGTAACGCCCCCGCGAGAACTTTCGCTAAAATTTATTATTCCGGGCCCGGTAGGTCGCTGGCGTCGGTAGTCGTCACTAGGGGTCGCTACCGTTAATAACGACGATTATAAAACTTTATTTATTTCAGCCTTATGATAGGGCTGGCTACTGTCAATATATTAACGGTATATATAAATTACTAAAGTTATTAATCCTACTAAAATTAACTTGGAGTTATTAATAGGATACCACCCGGACCCCCGATTTATTAAACTTATTAAAAGTCACCTGCCTGGACCTTTAATTTATTAAACCTATTAATAGGACGCTAGTAGCCCTATCCGTAAATTAAGATTATTAATAATATCTTATCAATAATTTTTCTTAGTAAAAGTTACTGGCAGGACGCTACCAGCCCTATCCGCGCGGTCGGTAACTAGGGTTTTAGTAGGAGTTTTTGAGATTTACCGATACGTCTCCGATATTTATAATAACGGGATTATTATTATCCTCGTTAAAAATTATCCGATTAAGGGTAGCTATAGTCTTTAGGATTATTTTCTTAATATTCCGTATAATTTACTTATCGTGAAACGTATTATTAATATAATACTCGTAGACGTATATTATTTTATTCGGATTATTTAATCGTCTAACCCGATTAATAATTTAGTTTTATATACCGAGATTAATCGTCTCCTCTATAATATATACTCTTTAATATATATTTTAGAGGTTAAGGCCCGTAGTTTTAATAACGAAAATTATAATCAAAATTTAAATTCTATAATAATTTTAATTAAATTAATCGATAATAATTTAAAGCTCTTAATTTAAGTAAAATATAATAATAATTACTATTTCTAATTATAGTAATTAGTATATTATAAGTAGGAGCGTAATTATTATAAATAATTAATAGAATATTAATATTAATATTTTGTTTTAATCTTTAATAATTTATAATTTTAGATTAATATCTACCGAAGTCTTTAATAAATAAGTAAAATATAGAACCTCTATACGGGTATTTACCTAGTTTCGAATATTCCGTAAAAGTACCCTAATCTTAGGCGCGCCTTAATATAATATATATAATATATTAATAGGATTTTTAATATTAGTATTTATATTTATATCTAAGAACTATTATAGGTAGAATAATTATTTATCGAATATTTTCTTTAAGTTTATCGCCTTAAAATTATATATATCGTCGAGTAATAGTAATAATAATAATATTATAAATATAAAAAGCTTTTTATAGATAGTTAATAATTATTTAGACTTTATTTTCCTAGATCCGGGTATAATTAGATTCCTTAATAATTTATTTTTTATAACTTTATATTTCTCCTTCTCTTCTACGTTATATATATAGTTAATAAATATAGTTTATATTTTCGGTAACCGCGAGCCAATTATTATATCTTTGATAAATAATATTTAATTTAAGTAAATCCGATATACTATATAATTCTTTTAGATTTTAGCGATATAGAGACCCTTTTTAACCGGCGTAATCTTTATTATATAAATTTAATCTTTTAATACTCTCGAAATTACTTATAATTTCGTAGTTAAGTAGTTATTATTAAATTTATATAAATTTAAATCCTTTTTAAAGTTTATTTCTTAAAGGAATTACTTCTCCTATTAAGTATTAATATCTTTAGTCTTAAGAAATAATATATAATTATATTAATCGTCGATATTATTCGGGATTAGAGTAGTTATTATAAGAATATAAAAATCTACCTTTAATTATTAGATAATAATAGATCCTTTACTCGAGAGTTATTTAATTAAATAAACTTTATCTATTATTATATACCCGAAGTAATAATTAAGGCGATCGGGTTATTATTTATTTTATTTATTTATTTTTATATTTACTTTTATCTTCGTCTAATATTTTGAATTAATATATTATAAACGTTATATATTTAGCCTATAACGGGCGATAAAGGTATTATATAAATTTACGACGATAATACGGTAATTTTTAACCTCTTTATTAAAAATTAAAAATTTCTCTATAAATCTACCCTTTATAGCCCTATCGTTTATTATTAATTTATATCTCTTTATATTATCTTAGTATTTATAGAGGCTGAATTTTCCTAGGGTTATAAATTCGATTTATATAATCTATTAAATAATAAACTTCTTAAATATGAGGATAAGGATTAATTCAGCGGTAATATATTTAATCTCTATTATTATCCTCTCTATTTAATACTATTAGCGAAAGATTTTATAGGGTTAATTAAAGGCCCCGCGGAAAACTTTAGTAAAATATAATATAAATAAAATATAAAGCCTTCCGTAGAGGGTTAGTTAGGGGTTTATAAATAATAAGAAATAAATAATAACCTAGGTTTTATTTAACTTTATTATATTTATTAAAATATAACCTCCTAGTTAATTATTATAGAAATTAATAATTACTTTAACGGTTACTAGTTACGAGAATTCGAGTATTTAAAATAACGATATATTTAGTATATAAAAGATTATTATAGACTCTTTTTAAAGTATCTTTAATAATTAATATATTACCTTAATATCTTCTCGCTAAAAATTAGTATTATTTAATTATTTTTATTATTTATCGAAATTATCTCTAGCTACGTTATTAAAATTATTATAAATTAATAAATCTTCGTTAAGATCTTAAATTTATTTTTTAAATATATTAATTTATTCTTTTAAGACTAAATTATCGAGATTAATAATAAAAACTAACTTCTCTCTAAAGCTTTAAATATCGTTATAAAATTTAATAATTTAATATATTAATTAAGTTTTCTAAAATCTCTTAGAGATATTAAAATCCTTATTATTATTCTTAATATATATACGCTCGGTATTAGATAAAGTATAAGTTAATAAGAAATAATTATCGTTAGAAGATAAAAAATTAGGTAGTATAATTATTTATTATTTATCTTTAAGGTATTCTAATTTAACTTTAATACTAGTATTCTTAATAATATCTTTAGTATCGAAACTTTATATCGGTCGAAAGATATCCTCTTCGTTTTACTCCTAATTTTTAATAAGAATAAGTTAATCTTTATTAAATATAAACTACTCTTTATCCCCGCCGATAATAGAAATAGGTCGTTTAGTAGGTATTATAAATTTAGAAATCTTTAGTCTTTATAAAGGTACGGAATTATATTCTTAATATTTAATTAAGGCCTAGATCCTAATATATATTTCCGCCTCTAAGAAACCCTTTTTATAGAATAAACCCTAAATACTCTTTAGATTAGCCTCTCGGATATTATATAATATTATAATATAATAATCGATACTATCCTAGGAGTCCTTATATAGGTATTTATAAAAGAATTTATTATTACCGGCTTTTTTTACCGTTAATAAATCTTATTTCTATATATTTTGAACCGAGTTTTTATATTTTATCTTTACCGGACTACTTTATATAAGTTTATTATAAATAGGTCTAGGCTTTTATATAAAGTACTCGTCGAAAAAAAAAATTCAAAAATTATTTACCCTCGATAAACTTTTTTATCTCCTTTATTATCGTAAACCCTAATTCGCGTTTTAGCGTATCCAGTTTCCGTAATATTAATATATATTTACTAGCGTCTTTAATTAAAGTAGGTACAATTACGGAAGGTTACGAATAATAACCTTCGATAAATTAAGAATAAAATATAATTAAAGATTTTTAATAATTTTATTAATAATTAAATAAAGTATAATTAAAGTTTTTAATAATATTAAACTTCAAGTAAAATATAAATAAAATCTTTAATAATCGATATTATAATAAAATTACTAGTATTAAAAGAAGAGATAATTAATAAGACTTTTTATATATTATACTAAAGTAAAAGTTATAAGAATATCGGAGTTTTTAGGGGAAAGAGAAAGGAAATAAGAAATTAAAGAATTCATAAACCTTAGCGAGTTTAATAAATACTAGCGAGTTATAATAATACGAAGTAAATACTCGGAAATAATAATTAATTAATAGAAGACCGTAGAAAATATATATACTTTAATAAGATTTATAGATTTATATATTTCTACGAGTAAGACTTTTATATACCTATAAAAATATTAAAGTAGTATAGATATTACTATATATTATATTAGATTTATACTAGTATAGAATAGCGGAATAACCCGCGCCTATTATATATCTATTATAGGATTGGATAGAGAGGTACTATAGAGATATCCTCTTTATTTATATAGATTACTTCCCGATCGCTATATAGATAACCCCCCTATCTTGGGCTAGTGGCTAGAGTTACTATAATAAAACTTAATAGAATTATTTAGGCGACGTGGGTATATAGTAATAAAACTACTACCTTATCCCTAATACCGTTAACGACGACGACGTTATATATATTAGTATTCTAAATAGGTAGATCTTTAAATATAGTATATAACTAGGTAGTATACCGAGTATTTAATAATAAAATCGCTATAGAGTAAATATAAATAGGATTTTCGTTATTTTCGTTTTTATCCTGGCCGAAAAACGCGCCTATAGTAGAAATACCTTAAATCGTTTAAATTAGACGTCTTTTTTAGAAGAAAAAAACCTGTTTTAATATCGCTAAATTAGCCTAGCTACTAAACTAACTTATTAAAACCTATTCTCGATATTAATATACTATATCTACGGTCTTAAGGGCCTAGTAACGCTATCGCCCTAGCTAGAGTTAACTCTAGCGCTAGCGCCGACGTAATAGAGATACCTCGCCGTAGGTCTATAACTATCGTTACGGTAAAGTAAATTAATTCGGGGAAGTACTTATTTTAATAGGAAAAAATAATAACGCGACGGTACCGTTTACTAACGGTAGATATACTAATAGTTACGATAACCGCCGCGATTAACCCAAGATAGGGGAGGGGGTATCTATATAGCGATTAAGAGAGTATTTATATAAATAAAGAGGGTATCTCTATAATACCTTTCATTAAATATTATATTTACTATCTAGCTCTTTATTTATTCTACTCTTTTATCTTTTATATTAAGTCTCTATCCTATTTACAAAGTTATTTTAATTATATAGTATTTATAACTAGAGGCGGATCTTAGAAAATTACTTCTACGTCGAAATCTTTTAAAGTTTTAATACCTAAGAAAAAGAGATCCCGGTAATAAATTAAATTATTTATATTTAATAAGTTAATTATATTTAAAAACGGGGAATTAAAAAATAAATCAACTAGAATTATATTTAATTATAATACTCCTCGATAAGAGCGAGACCTAAATAAAGATTTAGAGGCGGAAGATATTTTATCTTTTAATAATCCTAAGAAAATAAATAATATATTCTTTTATATAAATACTAATTAATAAGAATTTAGGTTAAAAGAGTTTAATTATAATTTAATCCTCTCTCGAACTCTTTTTTATAAAATAAATCCTTATTATTAAAAACTTAGTCGTAGTACTAGCTCTAGCGGAAGGTTTTTATCGTACTTTAGTTTATTATACCCTAGTCTACTATACTCTAGAAGTTTTCTATAACTTTTTAAAAGTAGTTTATTATACTCTAGAAGTCTTCCGTAGCTCCTTAGAAATAGTTTATTATACCCTAGAAGTCTTCCGTAAACTTTATAATAATTAGTTAAAAAAGGCCCTCTATTTATTAAGATAATATAAGGTTTTATAATAACTCTTTAATTATATTATAACGGGATAACTAGAGTTAAGGAAAGACTAAAGAGTTATAAAAAATTATAAAATTATAAATAAATAAGGAGTTATAAATAAATAAGGATATTAATTAAAATATAATTATTAAGAAATAACCTAAACGGCTTAATAAGACCGAGGAATAAATATATATAAAATTTAATCTTTTTACTCCTCGTTATTTCTTAATATATTTATTTAATACTTATATTAATGAATTTATACGGGCCGTTTTTCCGGGTATAAAATCTAGATCCTATATATAGAGAGGCCCGGAAGAGGATTTAAATATATTATAAATAATAAAAAATATTTATTCTCTCGGCCGCTAATAAATAGTAATAACGTTTTATTATAATTTTAAAATTAAGCCGCCGTAAATAATTTTTAAAACTAGTTATTTTCAAAATCTTTAAAAGTATTATTAATTGAAAGTATAATAAATTATAGCTAGAGTCGATATTTAAATTTATTATTAATATAATAAACTTTAATAAGATTAGATCCGAAGGGTTATAATTTTTAAAATATATATAACTACTAAAATTTTCTATATATACGAGTATATTATTTATAGATATCCTAGACGTCTTTCTTTAGCTAATTATTTATTAATATATAAACGAGTTTTATAAAAAGTAGCCCTTTAATTAGTAATAATTTAAATATAATAAACGATATCTCTTTAACCTATTTAATACTTTATATAGTAAAGATAGTTTCTAATTAAATATTAATAATTACTTATTAAAGGTTGTTTTACGTATAATTTAAAATAAACGCCGACTAAAGTTGAATATTAATAAGGACTCGGATATATCCGATATTAATTTACTTAATAAAGTTAGTAGTTTTAGAATTAAGAATAAGAATACTAATACTATTACTAATAGTATAATAAATAATATAGAGTAAGATATTACGAGTGGTAATACTAGCGGGGATTTTATTAATATAGAATATATCGCTATTAATAATAATAATAACTAGGTTAATAAGGGTAATAGCGACTCTTCCGATAATTAATATAGTAGGTACTATAGAAAGCTATTAATAATATTCGTATTATTTAAATTTATATTACCTTTAATAGTTATTTATACTTTTACGGTACTTTAAAGTATCTAGTAGAAAGTTTTTATATAATTTTTATTTCTTTACTATTTATAATAAACTCTATAGATATATATAATATAAATAATTTTTTAGGCGATGTAGTTTACGGATATAATACCCTAATAATATTAAAGTAGTAATTTATTTATAATAATTTATTTATTTATAACGAATAATTTACTTATAATATATAATTATCTAAAAACCGTTAAACGACCGTTAGGAATTTTCTTATATAATTAATAATAATTAATAGGTTCCTAACTATTTAATAACGATTTAAGAATAGTTTAAAAACGGTATTTTAACCGTTAAAATCCCAAAGCCCTCTAGGAACTAATATTTAATTATTTTATAACCGAATTTTAATCGACTTAATTCTTAATGGATCGCCGATAAATATCGGCGATCCGGCTACGTACTTTATCTAGGTTTATTTTATCCTAAATTTTAATAATTATTTACTTTAACTCTACCCGGCTTATTCGATTATATAGTATATAGTATAGATATTACTTTAGGATATTCTATAAAACTTTTATAGGCTTAAAATCTAGCGACTAAACTATATATATAAATTAGTCGATTTAATTTTGATCCTTATAGTCCTACGCGAGGCCCGGATTTTATATATTATAATTAGAGTTATTATCTTCTTAAAGTTTCTATAAATATATCTTAATATCGTTTAGCCTAGCGTCTTATATTAGGCCGATATAGACGGGAAATAGGCGTTCTATATAGTAGAGCTACGTTATCGAATTACCGGTCTTTTTCGCGTTAACGTTATAAGGTTTCTAGGCTTTGTATTCGGTATATCGTTAATTATATTCGTTTTAAGTTATTAAAATTATAGAAGAATACTTAATTATTCTATAGAACTATAGGAATACGTAAGACTATATACTATAGAGAATCTATATATAGATCCTAGATTACGTACTTAAATTATATAATATATTAAGACTTAGTATATTTTAATACTCTTACTCGAACGTTATTATTATAGAAAAGTAAATACTAGGTAGTTATAGTAAATAGCTTTTATATAATGAAAATCCCGTATACTTATATAAAATATTCCTGATTTTAATAAAACGTGGTTATTTGAAAATTTTATTTAATATATAATATATATATATTATTTATAAGTTAAAATATAGTCGTATAGACTATATAGGGCGAATATAATATTATAAATAAATTATTATAATTAAGCGGGATATAATTAAATCCCGTCGATAATATTATAAAAAACGTTATTATAGGGGGTAGTTATAGGCGCTAAGCGCCTATACGAATAAAGTATTATAACGTTTATTTATAAATAATACGAGCGAATTCTTAAAGGCGCTAGTTTTAAGGATTTTAAAATAAAGACTTTAAATACCTAAAGAATAACTAAATCTAAATAATAAGATAAAGAATATAGCGGTATAACTCCGAGGGTATATAGTCGTTATTACTATACTATAGGTTATCTACTCTATAATATATTTAAATAAATATAAATTAAGTTAGAAGTATAAACTATATAATTATAGATAATAAGATATTTACCGTATTCTTTAAAGTTAATAAAAATAGCGGTACTTTAATAATATTATATATTTATAGGCTAGGTACCGGTACCGATTTATAATTTAATCTAGGTAGTAAAAAGAGTTAAATAATTAATAACTCGAGGTATTTATTTATGAAGTTTATTATAATAATCGCGCTCCTTAAGATTTAATAGATCTTTAGACTAGTTAATTTTATTATTCTTTATAAAAAATAATAAAGAGCGAGTATATATATATATTAATATAAAGAATTATATATATATTAGGAATTCGGATAATTTAGTTATTAAGATATTATTATAAAGTTTAAAAGAATCTAGGGTTAAATTAAATATAAATAAACTTAAAATAGTTATAACTTTTAATATCGGCGGTTAAATTTTAAACTATTATAGTAGTAATAATAAAAATTAAATATACGAATAAAATAAAATATTTAGAATTTTATACTATATATTAAATATAAAATAATAGTAGTAAATAAATAATAGCTAGCGACCTACTACTTAATTTTAATATAATTAAAGATAAGATATAATAGAAACGGGAACTAGGTTAGGTATTTACTAGTTTTAATAATATACCCGCGGTCTTAATAATATTTTAGTTATATTATAATAGTTAAATAAACTCTTAAAGAGCCTCTAGGCCTAGGGCTTAACGAAATATATTAAATTTATCCTTATTTAAAATCTTTATAAGGCCGTCGGTTATTTATTTATCGATCGAGATATATTTTAAAACGATTTAATTATTTATAATCTTTTCTCGAATAAAGTATTAATTAATATTAATATATTTAATTCGGGTATAAAACTTGGGGTTTTTCGTAAAGACTATAACCCCCTAGTTATTATAATAAATAACTATAACTTATATAATAATTTCGGATAATTAGGTAAATAAATTATATAATTAAATAATTTCCTTAAAAGTCTAAATCTACCTAATATATTTAGTCTTATAAATTAATAACGCGATAATAGGCTAGCGCTTTAAAGACTAGTTAATAATATCGCTACTAGTATTAAATATATATCTTAAAGTAAAACGGCGTATATTATAATTACCGGCCTAATCGGTATCGGTATATCTAGATATATAATTTAGAGGTCTTTTATATATAAGGCGGTAACCTATAGTAGTTTTTAAATACTAGAAAATTCTTTTAATAATAATCTAATAAATATCGGTCGGATTTAATCTATACCGATTAATTATTAATACCGCGTATATTATATTAGGGCGAGTACCTAGTATAGTATATATAAAGAATCCTACTACGGATTAATATTTAAAGCGGAATACCGCGGGAGTAATATAGTTATCCTTTATTTTATAAAGTTTAGTAAAGGTATCTATAAAGGTAAATTATAATTTATACTCCTATATATCGAATCTTTTTAAGATTTATTTAATATATTTAATTTAAATAAGTCGTAGAGTCTTATTAAAGTAGTCGCGTAAAATAATTATCCCTAAATAGAAGGTATATAGGCCGAGGTCTTTTATCTAAAAGCGATTATCTAATTTTAATTTAATAGAATAGATATCGGCGATTTTTAGGCCGATAATAAGAAGATTATTTATATAAATAATAATAATAATATTTATCCTAGGGTTAATAAAGATACTAAAGTCGGTATTAATTAATTCGAAATCTAGAGAGCGAACTTGTTTATTATTTGAAGATTATAGTATTTATACGTTATAATATAGTAGTTATTAAGCTCCATAGGAGTAAGTTAAATTATGAATCTCGTTAATAATAGTACTATAGATAGGTAGGTATGCCGGTTAGATATAGGGTATTTATACCCTAGAATAGTCGCTATACGACCCGGGCTTATAACCTATTAAAATTATAAAAGAATACTTTATTATTCTATAGAACTATGGTAATACGTAAGACTATATACTATAGAGGATCTGTATACAGATCCTAGATCACGTGACTGCGTCACGTAATATACTAAGCCTTGGCATATTTCAATAGATTAGGTTATCGCGAGGACGGAATTATAAATTTATTTTATAAATCTAATTACCTACGTCTATTTAGCGAGGTACTTCGGTAGTAGTATTATTTATTATATTTTTTTAGTGAGGTATTTCGATAGTAGTGATTTTAATAATAGTTTTTATAATTATTATAATATCTACCGAAGTCTTCTATAATAACTTTAGGAACCTCTTTTATTAATTATTATCTTAATATACTTTAATAAACCGAGCCTTAAAGTTATTAAATATCTTTATAAATATAATATAGTACATAGCTACTAGTTTAGCGGTAACGACTTAATAGTATTAAAAGAAAGTTTTAGTAAATAAAGTATTAAGTATTTTTAGTACCTCTGTAATTAAATAAATTTATATTCCCTAAAGTCGTAAAGGGGTATTAGGGACGATATTTAACTTCCCCGATTTATACTTTACTACTAGATCGAATTATAATAAATATTATAATACTCTAACGAGGCGTAAATTAAACTTATTAATTAATAAGGATAAGAGACTAGTCTAGCGCGAGATCGGTACCGTAATAGAATAATTAGTATATAGGATTACGGGAGGTTTCCTAGATAACTCGATTATATATTATATTTTCTTAATAACCTAGATGATACCTACTATCTTAAGCTCGGTAGGCTAGTAGTTATATTTAATTTAATTAAGTATTTTATTTAGGAATATAATAAGTTATACCGATATTCTAGAGAAACCCTCTATAATATTATCTCTAATATAGTAGATTATAATAGTAAAACCCTAAACTTTATAAATATCTAGATTTATAAATAAACTCCTTTTAGGGTTAAAGTAAAATTTAAGATCTCGGAAAAAATTTAATTCTATTTATATAGGGTCGTAGTATAATTTACTAGACTATACCTTCCGAGTATATCTGGACTAAATATATCCTAACGAAGCCTTCCTAACTTTTTAATAAAGGTTATTTTACGTTACTAAAGTACCTCCGCGTATTAAATATACTTTAATATTAAAGACCGTAGTTAAATACTAAGGCCTAAAAAGATTTTAAACTCCTATAGAGACCGTAGGAAATTTAAAGCGTTAATAACTTCTAGTTTTTCGTCGGATAAAAAAATAATTTAGCGAATTAACTCGTTAACTTAATAAAGTAATCGAAGGGTAGTTTAAAAAGGTTTTTTTTAAATTAAAACTAACGCGGCGTTACCGGAAGAGTATAAAAAGTTATTATAAATAAACTAGGTACTCTAATAAGGTTTTAGAGAAAATAATTATATTATTAATATAGGCCCTAGTAAAGCTTCTAAAAGGCCGGAGTATTTTATTAATTTATTATTAAATATATAGCGGGGAACCCTTATACCCTATTAAAGCGATATTATACTACTTTTATCCGCGATATAAAACGACAATAGGTTTATAGCGGTCGTTTTCTTTAATATTAAATTAATAAAAGTAACCGACGCCGTCTATTATAAAGATATAAGGATATCCTACTACCGTAGATATAATATCGGATTAAAGGGGTAGAGGATAATTATTAAACTTTATAACTTTATTAAAACCCCGTATATCGATTACGACGCGGTCTTTCCTACCTACTAAAGTATTACGTTATACTACGAAGATAGAATAATTAAATAGGGTCGGATAATTAGCCTAGGTTATTTTACTTTACTAGTAGAGTTTATCGAAGGTTTATTAATTACTTCCTTATTTTTCTACTTAATAAGATAGACCTTAGACGACTTTAATACTACGTTAGATTTAAATTATATCGGTATCTATTTTTCTTTAAGAATAAGTACTATAGTACCCTAGTTAATTCAAATTTCTAGGAACTTATTTACTACCGTAGTAATCTAACGTACCACGTTAAGGCTATTATAGACCGTAATATTATTAAATATAATATACTTTAATTTAGGATTAATACTAATATAAAAAGTCTAGGCTAGTACTACGGAAGGTTTTTACGCTAGCCTAATATAAATTATAATAAGGACGGCGAGGCCTTTAGTAAATTTAGTCTTTTATAATATAAATTTCCATAGACTAGTATTACCCGCGGCGAGGCTAACTTAATCTAGCGAGACTATATAAACTCTTTACTACTTATATTCTATAATAAATCTAAGTTTAGTATTACGAGGTATTTATATTAATACGTTAAAGACATTATATATTTAAATAAAGGATATTATAGAGTTAATAATATAGGTAAAAATACCGCCCTTTAGTTTAAGATTTATAGAATACTCTAGTTTAAAGAGGAAGTCCCTATTAGAAGGTATTTCGCCTTTATAAACTATTATAACCTATTATACTATATAAACTAGAATAATTATAGCGGACTTTACTTTAATAATTCACTTGATATATATTTAGAGGCGTGTATATATATTAATAAAAATAATAAGGCCCTAATATACTATAATTTTTACGGTCTTTATAACGAAGTTAATAGTTATCCCTTAAGGTTTTGAAATATTATTTCCGATTAATAAATTAATCTCTAAATTATCGACGATATATACTTTTATAATAAAAGAACCTATAGTAGACTAACCGTCGATAGTATTATCTATATATATCTCGATTGCGATATATTTATTAATACGAACGATTTTATTACCTATACCTCGTATTAGTATTAGTAATAATATTTTCTTAATTTCTATATTAGATAAGACTAAATTTAAATAAACTTTATTAATTAATATAATAGAGTAACTGTTATTTAAATAAATATCCGTTTCTTTATTAGATATATAAGAGTATAACGAGCTAAACTAGTGAATTTTAATTATAGTATACTTTTATCCTCGGAAGCCGTAGCCAGGTACCTTAATTTAGTTTAATATAATATTTAACTTTACTAGAATTAGTCTAGTATAAGAAGGTTAGGCTAGTATAATATTAGGTAGTATTTAGGCTAGTTAAGTTAATAGAGCCTCGTCTAGTTTACTAGGCTAATAGCTCTAATAATTTACTTTAGAGGCGACTTTAGCGGAAAGCTTCGACGGGGTATTAAACCGAGTTATAAAAATTCCTATTAAAGGGGGAGTTTTATAACCTAATAAAAAACTTCGGCTAGATTATTTTTATTTAAGGTATTAGAATAATTTATTTCTTAATAAAAAGCTAGTAGTATAATTAGAGTATTTATAATCCGTATTCTTAGGTAGTAACGTAAAATTAATATTTATTAAATCCTATTATAACTCGTTAAGATTATTATAAAGATTATAGAAAACTTCGGAATTCTCTAGTTAATAAATATTATTACTTTAAATATAGTACTATTAGAATCTAGTAGATTAATTATATTTATTATCGAAGCCTTCGGTAGTCTCCTTAGTAATAGTTTAATAGGTATATTATAACGAGAATCGAGGCTATCTATTACCCTAAGATCTAGTAAATTTATAAAGTGTATATTAAAATACAGGAGTATAGGACTACTTAGTAACTATTTAGTAAGTAGATACTTGGCAATACTTAGTATTAGGGTCTTACACGTATATTCGCTTTTATCCTCCATAAATAATTAATTAATAAGTATTTCTACCTACTATAATTTAATAGGTTATGAGCCCGGACTCTATATATATATCCGCTATATACTCGCTATATTATCATAGTATCAATAGTAGTAATACGGCGTTATTATATTATTATAACTACGTTTAGAACGACGTACCAGATTACGCTCATAAGAAATTTTTAAAGTAGGGCCTTAGTATATAGAATATAATTCCGCTGGCCCCGCCTCTACTAAGGAATAACTTAATAAATAGTATACGTAACTACCAGAACATCGGTAAATCTTAAAAGTAAATGTTAGTATGCTCTAAGCGCTATCAGCCCTATTAGAAAGCCGTCTACGGGTTTGCGTTGAAACTCCATATTAAATACCGACCCGAGGTTTAGTAGGATTAGTAAGTTAGGGGTCCTGTCAGCAAATAATATTTACTATTAGTAGGTTTAGCAGGTTCAGTAACTCGATAAATCGTTAGTAACTTAAATATCAGACGAATAGGCCCATTATATACCCTATAGTATGCGCATTTGCATGCGCATTGGTATGCGCCATAGTATAGGCCATAGTATGGGCCATAGTATGCCCCATGGCATGCGCAATGGCGTGCGCAGCTTGCGCATACCATTGAATGGTATGCGAATGGCATACGCAAAGGTATCCTGAATAGCATGCGATATGCGCCCCCCGTAGCAACCCCTAAAACATCAGACGAAAGCCCCTCATGGCATGCGCAATTACGGCATACGCCAAGGCATGCGCCATGGTATGCGACATGCCATAGTGTTCATGTGCGCATACTCCCCGGATATGCCTGGGTGACGCCCCCGCGAGAACTTTCGCTAAAACTTATTATTCCGGGCCCGGTAGGTCGCTAGCGTTAATAGTTATCGCTAAGGGTCGCTACCGTTAATAGCGTCGATTATAAAACTTTATTTATTTTAGCCCTATTATAGGGCTGAGCTACTGTCAGTATATTAACGGTATATATAAATTATTAAAGTTACTAATCCGGCTAAAATTAACCCGGAGTTATTAAATTTACTAAAAGTAATCTACCCGGACCCTTAATTTACTAAATTTATTAATAAGACGCTAGTAGCCTTATCCGTAAATTAAGACTACTAGTAGTATCCTATCAGTAACTTTTACTTAGAAAAATTACTAATAGGACGCTGCTAGCCTAATCCGCGCGGGCGGTAACTCAGGTTTTAATAGGAGTTTTTGAGATTTATCGATAAATAGTTAATTATATTATATAATATACGCTAGAAAGTAGTTAATCGTTTATATAAAGTTTATATACCGCTAGAAAAATGGCCTAATCGCTAGTAGTCTTACTATAGCTAGAAAATAGTTAATTACTATACTAGGGAGTAGTAAATCGCCGTAATCGGTTAATATTAACGTACTTTATATATACCTAAATAAATACCTTAAGAGTAGTTATATACGATAGTTATTTATTATTATTAATACCTCTATATAACTTATTATAATTATTACTAGCGTACTATAACTTTAAGTTTATAAGGTCTTTTTAAAACCTAGAACAATTATAATTAATTACTATTATAACTTTCTTACCGCCTTAGAAAAACAAGCGTTAGTAGTATTAATAACGTTAGTAGCTAAGAAATAAATTTATAACTCCGTAGTCGGGGGAAAAATACTATAAACTATAACTATAAATCGTAGTTATAACTATAACTTTTATTATTAAAGTAACTATTAAAGCTATTTACCTCTATTTCTTTATATAGAGTAATAGCGAGTTAAACCCTAAATATACTATCCTCTAAACTTCTAGCCTCGTCGTTTAGAACAATTACGATAATAATAATTATTAAAACGAAAATAAAATCTAGAGTAGTTTAAAACTAAACCTCTTTATTTAATTACTAAATAATGATATACCCTCTAAAGACTCTAGCTCCGTATCTTTCGGTAGATTAAATAAATAATCGACTACCTCTATAATAAAATATATACGTACGATAATAAAAGAGACGTTAATATAATATATATATATCGTTATCGATCCGACTCTCTAGCCAGCTTTAATTACTCTAAATTAATACTAGAACCGCCTAATAATATTAAGCTATTCAGCCTTATACCTAGGTTACCGTTAATATATCGGTATTCGTAAAGGTTATTTAGGTATTTACTAAAATCGAAACCTTAAATTTAATAAAAAGCTTTATTAAATAGAAGTAGGATATATATAATAACTTTAATATAATAGATTTATAAAAATACCTCGAAGATCTACTTATTATAACTTTAGAATTAGACGTAGGTAAACCTAACTATAATATCGATACTATATATTAATAGTTCACTAAATAATAAAATAATTTATAATATCCTCCGTCGTATTATCGCCCCTATAATTTATACTAAAATTAAGAATAATAAGGTCGTTATTATAACCTAGACGATTATTATAAACGAATTCAAACCTTATAACTCCGGCTATCTATATAAGGTATTAATTAAACTTAATTAATTTACTACTAGTTAATATAATAGTCTTAGCGACTACGTTAGTAAATTTTAAAAGGCCTATAACGAGCTCTATAACTTTAACTACTTTAAACTTAATAATAACTTTATAGTTTAATAATTCTACCGTAATCTTAACTTTAATTACTAGCGCTACTATATAATACCTTATTCGCTAAAGACTATAACTTATTTAATATTAATAATACTATTAAGACTACTCTAAATATAGCGATCTCTCGCTTCCGTAATATACTATGTTTATAGGCTAGTAGTACTAGTTATAATTAACTAGTATTTATTATATATATTTTAATACTATAACGTGTCCAAGGGCCTAATTAGGAAGGAACTATTTAATTATACCCCTATTATACTAACTTTATTAGGCGGGTATAGTACTATATTATCTATAATAAGCCCTAGTATAATAATCTTGGTTATAATAACCAGCGCGACCGTAGCCGGCGCGGTCGAGGTAGCCGCGGTAAAGACGGCGGTAAAGGTAATAATAATACTAAAGATAATAACGATAATAATAAAAACTAAAATAACAAGAGTAAAGACGATAAATCCGATAAATTAAATAAGCGCTAGAGGTCTAATACCGAAGGTAACTCTAATTTAGGAAATATAAAATATTACTATACCCTTATAGGTATTATAATTAATATTTCTAAACTTTAGGTTTTAGATACCGGTACTACCGTTTATATTAACTATAATCGCTTTACTTTTATAAAATATAATAAACTTTAGGGCGCCGATAATATTAATAATTTTAAAGGCGGCCTAACACTATATAATAACGACGTTATTCGTTTACTATATTTAGGCGATAAAAGCGTATAATATCTTAAGGCTAATAACGTTATATATATTCTTAATAGCGGTTTCAACTTTATTTCTTATATTAAACTTTAACGAGCTAGCTACCCCCTAAGCTTTATTTCTAAAGAAATCTTTATCGGATCTAAAGAAATTACTATAATTTTATAGGACTATAACCTCTATATTATATATATAAATTAATAATAATTAATACTAGTTATTATTAATACTAAAGCCCTAACCTAATAATACGAGAGACTCGGTTATTTAGGGAAAAATAACATAGTATAATTATTTAAAATAACTAACGGTATCGACCTATTAAAAGTTAAGGGCGATAACGGTTATAAGACCTATAACGTTATAAAGATATATATTTATTCGTATAAACGCAGCCTACGAAAGGGCAGTTTCGAATATAATATTATTTATAATAATATTATTAATCTTAGGGTTTATAGCTTCGGCTTTATAATTACCTATATTAATAACAAACTTAAATATAGCTACTATTATTTTATACCTAATAAAATAGGTATATTTAATATCTTTCGTAGCTATAGGTCCGCTAAAGAATATAGCGACTACTATATTTATTACCTCTATACCGATAAGGATCCTATATATACTAATAGGGCGTTCGCCGATTACCGATATAAATATAATATTATTTAAAATTACTTTATCCCTAGGAACCCTTAAATAAATAATATATTAAAACGCGTTAATTAAACTTTACTCTAGAAGGTATATACCTTATTAAATAATAATAACCTTAATAAAATATCAATTCTAGAGTTTATCTCGATTATAAACTAGCTCCGAAATCGGTCTTTTATCGTTATAATAGATATTACCTCTTATAAAGGCTCTATTAAAATACGTCCTAATCTATCGTATTTATATAATATTAATTAAATTGGCCTATATTAGGATCGTTATATTATAAATAAAAACTAGTAGAAGTTTATTTAGCGTAGTACTAAAGGCGCCTTTATTAAATATAAAAGTAATTATTTCTATCGAATTTTAATACCTATAGGTAAAATACTCCGCTTTACCTAAATTTAATAAACCGAGGAGCGTTATATTAGAAATAAATATACTATAATATAAGTACTACTAGTTAATAAAATCTTTAGAATAATTCCCCGTTAAGGGGGCGACGTTATAGTAAAATATAAAAATACTTTAGGCCTATATAAACCTCCTATTAATATAAAATCAAATATCGACGACTATAGATATAGTAGTAGTAGCTCTAAATTTATTATAGCCCCCTTATAACAACTTATTAAATATATTATCTCGTTACGGTTATTAAAATTAAAAGTTAATATACCTAGCCCTAGCTAAGCGCTATAGCCGTTATTAATTACGAGCGATATATTATCGCGAGTAATAATACTAGAGTCCTTAAGCTCTAATTTATTAAACGATATAAATCCGGCCTAATATTCCCCCGCCTCCGCCTCGCCCGTAATATTAATAAGGGTACTTAATAGGTATTTAGAACTACACGAATTTATTTTCTCTTTTAACCTAATAATACTACTAGCTAAAGCGTTATTATATAAATTATATAAACCTAAAATATATAAAAAAGCTATAACTAATACCCTAAATAAAATATACTAATAACTCGGTATAAAGGCCGAAATTAATTTACTCTTAATTAATAGTACCTAGATACTAGCTAACCTACTTTATAATCGAAAAATCCTTCGCGGTAAATAGGTCTATAAATTTAAACGTAGTATTACTAGCGAGATTACTCGCTATAAGGCCCGTTAGGTAGTATATAACTTTAAATAATATTAAGGAATCGATTTTAATAAAACGTTTACCTTTATAGTTAAGCCTATAAACTATAAAGTATTATTCGCTATTATAGCGGCGTTCGACCTAAAGCTCGAATAAATAAACGTATAAACTACGTTTCTCTATAGCGAGATCGATAACGATAAGATCTATATCGAATAGCCTACCGGTTTTAGTAATAGTTCAGGTTATATATATTTATTAAAATATACCTTATATAGGTTTAAATAATCCCCTCGTATATAATATATTATCTTTACTACTTTCCTCGTTAAGCTAGGTTTAATACTCTTAAATATAAACTTTAATATCTTCCTTAATTATAATACCCAGTTAATTATTACCCTATATATCGATAATATATTAATTATTAGTATTAGGAAGGCCGCGATTACTTAGTTTAAATAATCATTAAGCGATAAATATAAAATAATTAATCTCGGGCCTATTACTTATTATTTAGGCCTTAAAGTTATCGAAATGAGAGCTAATTAGCCTTACTAGCCGCGCGTATAGCGCGGTACTAGTATGGCCTTGGTAGCCCTTATAGTTAGTCGCTCTAGTATCTCTATATAGTAATAATATAAGTATTATCTACTTTATATTTTGATAGGTTATAAGCCCGGGCGTAGGGCCCTATTTAATGAACGTCGTTTTTTTACCCTCCTATATTAAGGTAGTGCGCTATTATTTCCGTAACTAGCTAGAATCGCCCCTATTATAGTTATCGTATTAGCGGTATAGTAGTTTATCTAGCTAACTAAATACTAGCCTTAAAATACTTCGACGTAGCTACTATACCGTCCTAATAATACTTATAATAATATCTTAATATAGTAGCTATTACGACGCCGGTACCTTAACGTACCTTACCGCCTTTATTAATTTAGGAGTTAAAATTTCGGTGGCTAGGAGATTATAGTCTTAGTAGCTAAGTTTTATAATTAGGCTAGCCTTATAAATTTAGCCCTAGATACCGAAGACTCCGGGCTAATAAGGACCGAATAAACCGATATACGAGTAAACCCATTCCCTCTGAACTCGCTAATAATTCTATATTTATTATGATTCTAGGGGCGTTACCCCGCTAATAGCGGTAAAGAGTTAGGATTCGAATAACCGGGAATTATTTAATAAAGGGGGATAAATACTTTAATAATTCCTAATTATCTCCTAGTTATTTCTTTACTAGCCTTCCTAATCCTAGCCTCCTACTTTTAATTAGTATATATTATAATATCTATATAAATTACCTTAGGATCTAATAGTATAGAATAATCCCCTAAGCTCTCCCCTAGAGTAACGGTTAATTAAGTTAATTAAAATATTATTAACGATTTATAAAAGCGTTTTCCAGACGGTCTACCTTATAATCTTCGCGCGAATTACGCCGCCCTTGATTTTTTACTCCTATATAACGATATCGGCTTCGAGGTAGATTATAAATAAATCGAAAACGAGCTTAACGGTACTATAATATTTATAACCGATTTATCTTTTTACCCTTCCTCGACCTTATATTCCTACGATTATATACCTCGGGTATATCGAGACGCTATAGACTCTAGTTTTAGTATACCGAGTATATAGGACCTATTTAGGCTTAAAGTCGAAACTCCTTTAATTTAATCGCTAGCCGATTTACGGTTATAAACGTTAATAGTAGTAGTAGTAGTAGATCCTTCGGCGCCTATACTACTAGATCCCTCCGATTTATCTTACTCGGATATCGAAATATTAGGTAACGATAACGCCCGTTACTCTAACGGAAGTTATCCTCTCGGCCTTATATTTATACTTTAAACTAGTAAAGATTAGCCTCTTTATAAACGCTATATGAATATCTACCTTATAATGTCTGGCCTAGGAGCTATTATTAACCGAAATGGTCGTAGATAGCCAGGCGCGTATACCTCGTAGGCTATAAAAAATACCTAAAAGGATAAGATCGAACGTGCCTATAAAGTTATAAAAGTATATTATAGAACCAACGCCTACTAAATAGTAAAGGATATCACCGTTATTATAGAGGTTTAGGATATATTAAAGAAGTTCTTTCGCCTCTAAGGTTCTAGTATTCTTAATAAAATAATCCGTAGTTTTAATAACCTTAAATACGACGAATATATAAACGTTACCGAATATACTAGGAAGTTCCGCGAGATCGATACCGAGTTAAAGAACTTGAACTATATACTACCTAATATAACTCTTATTAATACCTACCTTTAGAACCTAGGTATTAAGTTCGATACCTTCTAAAGTATATTTACTTAAACGTACGTTATCTTTATTATAAATAGCGCCTAGATTATTACCCTTAATAAGCTATCGCTCGTTATTATAAACGAAGAAATTCGTATAAAGGTTATTAAAGCGACGCCGGGATATACCGCGATAATAATTAGGTCGGCGAACCTTAATAAATATATAAAAGAGGTCGTTTATTATTTTTATTATAGGAAAGATAGTTATGATTATATTATCTACCGCGATAAATACTTTATAATAATAAAGGCCTAGTTAGAGTAAAAGAAAGCTCGGAGCTAAAGGGGTAGTAATACTACTAAAGATAATAATCATAACTAGGGCCAAGGGGGTAGACGCGGTTATAATAATAAGAAGTAGCGAGTTAATATAGATACCGCCCTTAAGGAAGAGTCACCGATACGCCTAAATATTAGAATAATAGCCGTTAATAGAGGGGACCTATCTTATATATTTCTCTTCGATATTATTTATAGCCGTTATATCGTTAACGACCGTTCTTATTTCGGCGACGATTATATTAATATTTTAAATACCCCTATTATAGGTATTAGCGAGTATGGCCTAGTCCCGGTAAAGCGAGGGACCGCTATTATTTATATAATTAATACTGGCCGATAGGTCGATATATATTTATCTAACGTACTTTATATCCCTAGCGTATAGTCGAACCTTATCTTTAGGTCGTAATTAATATTAATCGGAGTTTAAATTACTAAAATTACCTCCGTAGGTATTATTATCGGTTATAAAGGCTTTAAATTCTACTTTACGTCCTATAATAGAGTATTTATATTTAATACCTAGGTACGTCCTACTTTAAGTTTTATCGCGATTATAACTACGTCCTAGATTCTTCCTAGGTTAAAAGTATATATATATATTATTTTCTAGGTCTCCCTTAACCTAAAGTTATAGTATTACCGGCTAGGTTATTTAGGGTAATAGAATTTAAAGAAACTAGAGACGATAATTATAAATATTAACCTAAATAAATTAATACCGGCGGATTATACCTATACCTCGTATATTTAATCGCGAATAGGAAGGGTACCGTATATATACTTTATTACTCCGGGTAAGTACCCGTATAAATATATTAATAGTAACCTCGTCGGTTTTATCGATAATAAAAGAGTGTCTTTAAGAGAAGCCTATAACGGCGCCCGCTATTTTAAGACTATATTTTATAATTTTATTAAGGAGTCTTATATCGTTATCTTTATATATAAAAGTAATTTCCTCCCTATATTTAAGGCCTATACCGTTAATCGCGAGCGACCTATATAATAAATTAAGCGTTATTATATCGATAGCGGAGGAGAATTTAACTCTAAGGTATTTATAGCCTATCGAGAGAAGAAGGGGATTTTACTCGAGTATATTACTCGCGATACCTTATAAGCTAATAGTATTATTAAGCGTTTAGGCTAGAGCCTAGGTTATAAAGTATATATTATACTCCTTAAAAATAATATAGAGAAGAAATACTAGTCGGAATTCGTTCTTATAGCTAGCTACCTCCGTAATCGATCCCCCGAATTTAATATTAAGATAACGCCGTTTAAAAAGGTTAATAGTATTAAGCCTAACCTCCGCTACCTAAAAACTCTCGGCTTTAAAGTATAGGTTTATATTAGTAGTACTACTATTAAAGTAGGGTATTTTAAGTCCTATACCGTTAAGTATAAACTAGTCGGGTATAAAGGCGATATAATCTACTACCTTATCAATAAGAAAGGCGAGTTTATACGGTTAGGTAATATTTATTTTATTAAATAAATACTTTAAAATATACCTAAACCGTAACGGAAGCGTAGTATAACGGCCTTTAGTCCTATTTAGTTATTAAAGCGGGCGGCGATCGAAGCCGACTCCGGTAATAATTCTAGTAAAGATAGGAGCTCGCCTATATATCTAGAGTTATTTATACTAAATAAATAACCCCCTAAAAGCGATAGTAATAGCGATATTAATAATAATATTAATAGCGACGATACCCCGTAGCTTTATTCGTTACGAACTCGTTTATTATAGTTTATAGAGTAGCCGGCGGTTAAGTTACTCGCTAAGGTCCTACGAGATTATCCTGGAATTATATATACCTTCGGTTATACCTCGATATAAATCCCCCGATCTAATCGCCCTTTATACTTTCCTGACTCTCGTTATACGCGCCGAAATATATAAGCCGAAGATATATAAAAAGGCTATAACCGATAATTATAATAAAATAGATTAGTAACTAGTAATATAGGATAAATTCGATTCCCTAGTTTAGAATAATATATAGACGCTGGCCTTTATACCTATAGGGCGTAAAGCGCTACGCGGTAAATAAATCTATAAACTAAAGTGTAGTACCGTAGGTAAAGTACTACGTTATAAAGTATATTAAATAGTTCGTAGTTTCGAATAATAAGAAGGCCTAGATTATAATAAGACTTTCGCCTTTATAATAAAGCCTATAAACTATAAAGTTATCTTTACTCTCGTTACTACTTTAGACTAGGATCTTAAATAAATAAACGTTAAAACCGCTTTCCTATATAGCGCGGTATAGGAAGAAATTTATATCGAATAACCTACTAGATTTCCTGCCGCCGGCTTTAGAGTATATATAGTTTATTGTTTTAATAAAACCCTCTATAGACTAAAATAGTCGCCTCGAGTATAGTTTAAAACGTTATCTAGCTTTTTAAAAACCCTAGGTTTTCGCGCTTTTATCTCTAACGAAAGCGTCTTTATCGGCGCTAAGGATTAAATTATTATCGCCGCTTATATAGACGACCTATTTATTACTGGCCCCGATAATACTACTATTCGTAATATTAAAGACGCCCTCTTTTAGTAATTTTAGATAAACGACCTAAGGCCTTACTTTTACTACCTTAATATATCGGTATCGCGGGATAAAATAAATAGGATCCTTCGATTAAACTAGTCTACCTATATTAAAAAGGTATTAAGGGAGTTTAGTAGATAGGATACCTACTTAATTACTACCCCTATAAATACCGAAAAGTTTTATACGGTAGATAAAAACTTCCTTACTCCCGGTAACTCCCGTATTTAATATTAATCCGCTATTAGTTCTTTTATATATACTATACTAGGTATAAGGCCCGATATCGTATATACCGTATCCGTTATTAGCCGCTATAACTCTAACCTAGATAAATCTTACTAGAAGGCCGTTAAACGTATTTTTTAATACCTTAAAAAGACCGCCTACCTATAACTAGTATTTCGCGGCTCTATATTTCCCCTTACGGGGTATATTAATACTAACTAGGTAAACGACTTTAACACCCGATATTTAACTTCGGGATATATTTTTAATATTAAAAATAAAGTTATTAACTAGTCTTTTAAGCGGTAGCTTATTATTACCTTATTAATATATAAAGCTGAATATACCGGCTAGATATAGGTTATTAAAGAGGTTATTTAGCTCTAGAGATTATTATAGGAGCTAGATATTACCGTAGAAAACCTTACCGCTAGAGTAGTAACGCTCTACTATAATAATTAAGGCGTTATAGCGCTGGCTAAGAACCCCTAGTTCTACGCTCGCACTAAGTATATCGCTATTTAAGTATAGTTCGTACGCGAGAAGGTTAAATCTAGCGAAATTAAACTAGAATATACGCCCACCGATAAATAAATAGTTAACGGGTTAACTAAGGCCCTTAATAAAAATAAATTCGTTATGTTTCGTAAAGCTCTTAGGCTAGAAAGTCCCCTATAAAGTTTATACTATCGCTAGTTATACTCCTTAACCGTAGAAGTAGTAGGAGCCGTTTTTTATCTTAATAAGAGTTATTACTATAATATAGTGCCCGCCTAATACGGCTCTGCGCTAAATATTAAGGCTCTTCGGGTAATCTATAACATTAAACCTTATTTTCTAGCCTTATATCGGGGGCTAGTATACCTACTATACTATATATCTTTAGTATACTCCCTATAACGATTCGACCTAAAATTTTAATATACTATCTTATTTAATTACTCTTAAAGCCTATATCGCCCCTAAGTTAAATTAATTTAACCGCGGGCTTCGATTATAATGGCCGCTGTAGCTAATATCGAATATTAAACGCCGTAAGCGTTATATACGCCCGATATATCCCTTCTCGGTCCTTATATTATTATTTAAGAACTAAAATAGTTCCTTATATATACGTAGTTATATATTAAGGGTTATATATATCCTAACCCTATCTACTTTCCTACTAGTAAAGAACGGAGTAACTGGGTTAAAGAGTACCCCGAACCTAATATCGTCGATTTATATAATAACCTCTAGAAGTACTTAAAGCCTCTAGCGCTGAATTAACTAGCTTTATTTAATAATTAGAATATTAATTAGGTCGCTCGACCCTACTATAAATAATTTAAATAGTATTATTAAGGTATAACTATTATTCGAGAGCCCCCTAGCGTTTATATAATTATTTATAACTACGACGCTAATATATCTTAAGACTTTAATAATTAAGCTACGGTATCATAACTTTATATTTACGTAGTATAGGTTTATTAAATACGCCTAAACCGCTAGATACTACCGCGTTAAGGGTATATAATTCGGTAACACCGACGTCCCTAGGGACCCCGGTTAATACGTGCGCCTAATAATTTAATAGATCGATATTATAGCCCCTATCCTAAACCTCCCCTTCTAAGGCCCTAATAATTAGCGATTACGCGGCTTCTAGTATATTATACGCTAATAGCGCCTATACTAGAGTACCTATAATATTATATATACCCCTTAGGCGACTTATAGTATCGCTTATACCTTTCCCTTATTAGGGTAGCCCCTATAGTACTCTATATAATTATCTCGTAGTATCTTATTCGCCCCTACAGATCCTACGCCTATATTTCGACTTATTTTTAGTGTACACGCTTTAAACGTTAAATAAAACTTTTAAAAAACCGCGTTTTATCGAAAAACGGAATTTTTATTAAATAATAGTAGATTTCACTTACTTCACTCTAGTTACCCGGCGTTTAGACAAAAGGGGGATCCGACATTATTATATTCGGGTTTTTAGTTTACTATTATAACCCGGCGCTTAGTTTACTCCTACGACCTAACGCTTAACCTTAATACGCTATAAAGTTAGATAGCTTATTTTACTCTTTAGCGTTACTATATTAAATAAATACTACGATCGAGTAGGAGTATCGAAATAAGAGCTAATTAGCCTCACTAGCCGCGCGTATAACGCGGCACTAGTATGGCCTTAGTAGCCCTCATAGTCAGTCGCTCTAGTATCTCTACATAGTAATAATACAAGTATTATCTACCTCATATTTTGACAAAAGTCGCGCGCGATCGCCTTAATTATATATTATCCCTTAACTAAAAGGTTTACCTGGAAAGAGTATTTAAGGATTATAATATATAAAATATTAAGGCTAAAGTTATAGGAGTTTTAATAAACTTAATAATTAAATTTATTTTTATAAATAAAGGCTACTAGGTTAAACCTATCTTTTTAACTATATATTAATTAGCTATCGGATTACTAATATATATAATAATAAATACATGACCTAATATCGCCTTCGCGGTATTAATAATAAGCCGTTATACTTCTAACCCCGATAAGATTTATTAAGTTATAATTAAATATATATTTCGTTATTTATACGGTATATTATACCTAAAATTTATATTCTAGGGTTAACTCGCCCTATTAGAGGGCTATATTAATACTAATTAGGCTAGTAATTATAATACGCGACACTCTACCTCTAACTATATATTTAATCTCGGTAGTATAATTATTAGCTAGTAATCTAAGCCCTAATTAATTATTATATTATTATTTTATAAAGTCGAATATACTAGCCAAATACAAGCTACTAAGGAAACTAT
>JAABUS010000637.1_pt1 | contig 86702 bp, 84 predicted proteins | sample 5560161 | NCBI WGS metagenome assembly JAABUS01 (sample SAMN10711885, study PRJNA513376) | rock metagenome | isolation source: Antarctica rocks | place: Antarctica: Victoria Land, Trio Nunatak nord | collected 2016-01-04
CATTGGGGGGCGGGAAGAGGATAGGGGTTGGCAGTCGACAGTCCGGGGTTTTGGGGACTGTATATTCGCTATGAGGGTTTGAGAGTCGGGTAGAGAATGAATGTGAATCGGGGGGTAGGGAGTGTGAGGGTGTGGATCAGGATATGGATGGCGAGGAATGGACAGGATGGCAGGAGGGGGAGGAGAGCAAGAGAAGTGAGGAGAGCAGGGGAAGAGCAAGAGCAAGAGCAAGAAAAGAACGGACGTGTAGAGACATGGATAATAGGGGTAGATGACGCTGAAAGAGTATGGAAGAAGAGCCAAGAACATGAACCTCTGCTCCCCATCTTGCCCTCCCTCCAAAGCGGAGATGGGGGACTTGGAGATCAAAGTCCGCGAACCCGCACGTTGATTTGTTTTCATGGAATGGACGTCGGCCGAAGCTGTAGTGACAAGCTGGGGATTAAACTTATCTTCGCCTTATATAGATGAGGGAGAAGGTTAAAAGACGTCCAGATGCGATCGAGACAAGTTACAGGTGTGAATTCCAATCGTGAATTAGGATTAATCGACCTAGTTATACATATATATCCATCATCCATCATAAATCATCGTGTGCCTCTCGTACAAATTGCTCCCCTATTGCAGCCGACCCAGACCGGAGATTGCCATGCGACAAAAGGAAACTAATAGTACAAAAGTTGCTGTGCGATAGGAGGCTAGTGGTACAATGTTGTGGAAATGTGGGGATCGGAAGCCAGTTCATTCTGAGTCTGCGTCTTGGGTATGGCAGCTGCGTGCAGCGAATGGAGTTTTTCAGGCCACTGGGGTACTCGAGACTATTTCTCTCGCTTCGTGCAAGCTATGATCGTTTGGAGAAAGTAGTCATACGAGTGCTTTGGTGGCGATCCCGGTATGGTGAGTTGAAGAGCTGCGCAGCTCTCGTGGAAAGAATTCCCATGACGGAATGAGCCCTGCAGACGTGCTCCGAAAGCCACACCGGTAGGAAGGTCGCGATTGCTTGAATTTGCTTATTGTCGTCCATGCTTCATCCCGGAGAACCAAGTGCCTTGTGAACCACCGTCAGGAACGTGAAAGAAGAGAAGCCGTCGGACTCCATAGTGCCGCTATGCAGGTCATCAGAGTCGTTGAAGCTGTCCGCGCTCAAAAGGTCATTTTCCGAGAAAACCAGGTCTGAGGAACAGGAACGCTCATTTCGTAGGGCATTCCGTTCGCGTCCATAAATGTGGGAACGCTGGGGACCTCATAGTGAAAGCGTCGGCTCTGTTGTAAAGTCAGTCAGCTCAACTAACGACAAGAATATCGCACCACATACACTAGGAAGCATCGAGGTTTGCATAGGACTATGCATAGGAGCACTTAGAGGCGACTGGTCGAGATTCCAGCTCGGTATCGGCGAGGTGGCTATCAACGGTGACGTGTAGATGTGTTGAGGAAATGTGGATTCTAGAGAAGCGGATTGGGCTCGTGGGAGGTCGTCAGTGAGCTGATAAGGATGGGTCGATATCTGAGGCTGGATGAGGTCTGACATCGGGGAGTATGCGCTGCTATCGGAGGAAAGATATGGCGAATCTGATGCTGACGTCCCATACATGAATTCTGATGTCATGCGTGGTGCCGGTAAGTGGGAGAAATCTAAGTAGGTGTGGATTGCAGGGGATGCATAATCGTGACGCATAGTTGGCTCAATTATCGAGCCTATCGACATGGCTTCCGAAGGGTTTGGGATTGCTTGAGAGGGCAGGCCGTGGGATTGACCTGGACGGGAATGGATAACGCTCCGTTGGGAAGGACTGCCACCGTAGATCGACGTCTCACTAATGGAGCGTCGTTCGTACTGACTCGGGCCAAAAGTTGACTCTACCGGGGCATTGTGCCTGATCGTCATCATTAGTAGCTGGCTGTCAATTGTCATCGCTCGATAGAATTACGTACTGCCTCTCCATATGACGTTGAAGAAGGTCAGCCCTTTGGAATGGCTTTCGGCAACCTTCGACATCACATTGGAATGCTGGTATGGTGTTGTGATTGGCTTCATGACGCCTGGAAGTACCCATATTAGTGCTATGTAGGACTCAAACATCTTTGATGCTTACTTGCGATGCTCGGCCCGGGTAAAGATCTATCAGATTTAGTACATGGAATAGCAATGCATAAAGCGATGTTACCTTCGAGCAACCCGGATATTCGCAGGCATGAACCTTCTTCCCCTTCTTTGCCTTGCTAACTCGATGGGTGGTGGGCGTGTAAGTGATCTCATGTGCGGCACTCATTGTCCCGGTCATAGTCATTAGAGAAGCGAAAGAGGATCTTTCGCGTACTCCCGCTGACAGTGACTTGGTGTTCCGCGTCACAGATTTTTTAGTATCAAGATTTCCTGGGGATGTCCTACCACTTCGACTGTTTGGTAGAGAGCTTCTTCGAGGAGGTGCGCTCCGTCCCGGTGACTGGTCTTCTAATGATGACAACGAATGCGTGGGTGAAACTTGCGGAATAAGGTCATTAGGCGCTGTCCGTAGTTGCAGGGCCCCCTCTGGGGAGTGTTGCCGCATAGGTTGATCCATCTTGCCTCCCCCGTAGTCCAGTCTATATAATACTTGCTTGATGAAGTCGGCGGTCAAACGAGTGTTCTGGAAAAAGCACAGCCCCACTGATCGATGGATAATATAGGGAGTAGAACTCGCAACGAGATTATAATCTCGCATTCAAAAGAGTGTCGGGCTATCCAGAATAAGAGAACAGTGAGCATCCCACACTATGTACGCTATAACGAATGACGACGGGCCAAAAGCCTAGGGGCAAAGTAAGGTGCGAGTCCCTCGTATTTGAAGAAGGCTGTAGAACATAAGGATGTTATCAAAGTGATCGACTCGTCCCTGGTGGGTGGTGGGGTGTAAGGGATGCTCAGGTACCGAAGAGCGTTGCCAACTTGGGACAGGGAGGTGTCTCAATCTTCCAGATTCATGCCCAGCGGGTATGACGATCTCGATGTCTCTGTTCACGAGGATGAATCAGAAAGCCGCAGGGTATTTTTATCGGTGATGGCCATTCGGCTGGGGAGCGTGCTTGGCAAGGGTGCAGGAGCGGCAGCCATGCTGAGCATATGTACTATGTAGAGGTATATCCAGCCGGGCGTTATGATGGTCATTGGGGGTGTCTCAAAACACAGCCGTATGGTCCAAGCTCCCTTAATCTTAAGATAAAGGCCTTCTCCTACGTAGGAAGGAACAGCTAGGTGCTGACATGGCACGGCAAAGGCAGGATCTGCAGTGCCATGCAGGTACAGAGACCGTCCCCATCGTGGACAGTTTCATGCACAGCAATGGCCTTCAGCATGGGGACCGAGCCGAACCAGGCTCAAGGTGGGCCGCCATGCCGCGCAGCTTCATGGCAACACAACGTAAGACTACTCCTACTTCTAGGTCGGATTGAGTGGGCGGAAGCACGGATGGGTAAAGGTTGATGGATGGTGGGAGTCTGGGGAGGCGTAGGGACTAGGGAGGGGAGCAGGTGACATGGTGCATTAATAGACAGCACTATTCACTATTTTCGGGCTCGAAGTTCAGCCTCGTGGATGCAGGTTCGACTCTCCCTTTCCCGGAGCAATCCGTGGTTGTCGAAGTCCTTGATTGGATGAGAATTTCATGAAACTCGCCTAATTCATGTCAGCACAGATCGCAGTCACAACGATGCTTGGCAGCTGACTCCCTCTCGTGTACTTTACCCAGGGAACCGCCATACACAAGACTTCGCGATGCGCACTCGAGCTTGTCGCACTTGTCAATGCGATCATACATCGGCTGTCATTTCTTTGAAAGGCAAATCTCCACCGAACATCAGATATTCCGCGCTCTCTGCTCCAACAAGACAGACACGTAATCCATACTCCTGGATATTACGAACAGAGTTTGACTTGTACTGGTCAAACCAGGTGTGTATGAACGTGACTCGTACGGAGTAGATCTTCGGATGGGCCTGCAAGTGCCATGTGCTTGACTATCTCCCGCGCCCCCTCCCCGCATTCAGGATGGAATCCTGACTACTGCAGGCTCGCCTTCCATGTCCAGATGCAGTAAGCTGGCTATCGTCATGCGTTGGGAAAGGCAACGCTGAAAGGTTGGTGATTCCGGTTAAACCTGTACAACTGGTGAGGAGCCATGGCTAAGTACGGCCGTACCCTGGCCAGGTGGTGCCGCATCGCTGGTACGCCGTCGTCCCGTGGTCAACATCAATCTTAGCATAGCGCCAATTTGTAGAAGTAGTATAGAACGAAGTAGTTTGTTCCGCGACTAGAGGGAAAGATGCGGAACAGTAGTGCATCTGGCAGCGACGACAAGCATTCCTCACCTCAAGATCATCCGAAGTTTCAGATTTCAGAACTGGCTCCGATGCTCTCGAGCCTCCAGCGTGTCAAAGCTGAGACGTCTCCTTATCGAACAAGGCGATTCTGATCGTCGGTCCGACCGCCAGACCTGAGCAGATGCGTCATCCCGCAGCTCCCTCGAGGACCGTTTTGCACGAGTGTCGCACAAAGCACATGGCAAAGAGGCCCAGTCGTCCTCGTACCTGCGTCGAACGTGGGGTACATCAGACGGTTGCCTGCAATTTGACTGAACTGTTGGACAGGCAAGAGAATGATTGGGAAAGCATGACTCTGTGAGCGAAAGCCTCGGGAGATGCGAGCCTGCGTCCGGGGGAACAATCTGGAAAGGAGCCATATGCATGACCAGTAATCCAATGCTGCAATCGCCCACGTTATTGCTGCAGGCTTGTGCATGGTCAGGGCTATGTTGTCGTGCACGAGCAATGCGCGTTGATGGACTTACGAAGACCAAAGGCTGTCTGGTGACGAGGTCTCTCGGATGTTGACTTTGGACCTCGCAGATGTCGAGATCGCTCAGATAGGGCAATCATACCGAGCTTCGACGATCGTTTCTAGTTGTGGACGAGGTCGTGGTGGCCGTGCCTGCAGCCCGGATACGGTACCTGAAAGCTGTGCCTCTGGCATCCGTCACTTCGTATCCCAACAACACCGCCTGCTTCTTCAACGACTTGTGTCTTCGCCGCAGCGAGATTGCGTCTGAGGGCCTCAATGGCAGGCTTTGCAGTTCGCGAAGTCATACGAGTTGAATGCTCGACCAAGGGAGGTACTTTACTTTACGACGGCCAGACATGCATTCTCGGGCCTTCATACGCCGGTGAGTTGGGTTCTCTCAGCCTCGCTCAGCCTCACTGTACATCGAGCAGACCCCAAAAGGCAACCATCGTTTATATCCCTTGTGAGCTTGCAGCGAGGAGCAGCTCTCAATGTAGCATGAAGTCCCTTTACAGTCGGTTACGAGATATACTTCAGCAATAGTTTCCCGTACCCAGGCGGTAGCTGAAACCATTTCAGATACCCAACGGGCCGACGCAATCACGCATTGACGTGTAGGCGATCTTACAACCAAGGCAGGTGATGATCGGCACATGCGAGGAACTCTTTCTCGAAAGAAGTCATCGTGCAGGAGAGGCATAATAGGTTTATTTTCATAGTACATTGCTAATTGCGTGTCGATGGGCAATATCGTCAATACGTGATTGCGTCGACTTGTTGGGTATTCAAGATTCTTTTAGTTGCTGCTTGGGTATGGGAGACTATTGCCGTATATACTTTGTGTAATCTTAGTGGCAATACGGCATTGCCTTATTATCTCCGCATCAATATCTCACTGAGATCACAGCCTCATCAATTGTAGCAGAAAGTGCTAAAGCAGCTCGTACAAGCCGCCGGCAACGCCCCTCCGCTTTTCTTCACAATCGCGCAGCCCAAGCACGTAGGAAAAGTCGCACTGCCCCCGTCGGTCGCCACCTGCCCTCCATTCTGGATCATACCACTCGTCTCCGCCGGTGTATACTCTACCTTGAACGTACTCTGGCCGGACGGGTACGTGTAGTTGGTATTCGGCAGATACACTATGGTGATTTTGCTGGTATCGTTGCACCCAAAGAATGTTGGTCTTTTATCAAGCCCCTGGCTTATGAAGGTAGTTGGGGATGGGATGACGGGCATCTTCGTCAGGCCGGCGAGTTGCGCTTGCAGATATGTTTGGTAGAGCTCGCTGCCGTCAGGAAAGTTGGTGGCCGTATCCGCGGAATTGTCATTCACAAGGATGACACCGACGGCGCGAGAAGGCTGGATGAGGGGGAAAAGGGGATTGTTCTGATTCGACTCGCCACCGTCGGCCAGGGTGAGTTCTGATTGGCCGCTGACGACACTAGAGTGGGTGTATTGGTAGAAGGGATTGGGATATATTGCGTACTCGTCCATGAATGTTAGCGCGTGGGTCTGTGATACGATATCACTGAGGTTGGCGACGAGCCCAGGGGTCTGGGCGACAGTCGGGAAAGTGGTGCAGAATTCATTGAAGATATCGGAAGAGGTGCCAAGGATGTACCCTGGTAAGATGAGTATACTGTTATCCGCTTTGCCAATCTGACCATACCTAGATTATCGTAATTTGTCTCACACGTGGCTTTTGTTGGTGAGCCATTCGAGAGTGATGTTCCAAGATACTTGGTTTTGGTGAAGGCATTAACGCCAGCATCGAAGCTTCCAAATTCGAAAGGGGAGAATTCGTAGATGACCGAATTATTGGATGGGATACAAGCGCCCGTGGCAGTCTCAACATTGAGAGCCGTTATTATCGGATACGGTACCTTATGACTGGTGAAGTTGTCATATCCAGTAATTGTCGATAATTCTGTCGTAACACCACCCGCAGGACCCTTCAGGAGCTGGTACGATAGGAGTCGTCCGTAGGGATCGACGATGGTAGGTGGGAACCCAGCTGCGTCTTTGGCTACAATATCGGCGGTGATCTGAGCATACGCGCCCCCTACACCCAGATTCGCTGGTACCAGATTACTTTCCGCAAAGGCAGTCGTCCAAAGGTCCGTTTGCAGAGCTGATATCGTAGGGTAGTCGTTGCCCGCGAGAGATGATAGCAACCAACCTCCTCCGGACAGGCCAGCTTGGTAGGTCAATGCCTGGTACAGACCACTTGTACCGACATGGCTATCTCGTGCGTCCAAGGCTTGAATGACACCCGCTCCGGTAAGCAGGGATCGATAGCCTCCGCCACTGGTGGTGAGGGCCACCGCTGGCAGGTCTTTGATACTGAATTCTGAGTTCACCTTCTTGAGCCAAGCACCGAGGGCCGCAGAGGCGATCGGAGCACGGGCTGAAATGTAAGATGATTCAGCAGCTGAAAGGCCTGTAGCGGTACGGACCAGAGGGGTACTTGGGCATACTGCTGGTATAGGAGCATAGCCAGACACAGCTGCTTTCACGGGTACGGCTGCAAGAAGCCCGATGAAGCAGTTCACTTCGAAGTAAAGACGCATGCTGACAAAGAGAACAGTGAAGCAGAATTGTCGAGAGCCGAGTCTTGGACAACGAAGCGGACGTTCGATCGAGATGTAGTGACATTATTCAAGTTAAATAAAACTCAAATACTTCAAACCTTCTCAACGGCAAGGGCGCAAACGAGGTGGTTTAGACGGAAAGCAAGGGTCGATCTGGACTGGGTGGCGAGCGTCACCATTGGTGCTCATTCCAATCTTCAACACGTGCAGAGACCATAGCCTGTTGTTCTTCCACCCATTGCTCTTTGCAGCTTCCACTCTGTCACAGTATTTCCAGGTCAGACTCGACCACAAGAGGGTGCCCGGGAAGAGACGCGACTAGCAGAATGCGATAGGGAGAGGATTCCGAACGGGAGAAGGTGGTCCAAATAGTAAAGGTCGGATGGCTCTTCAAAAGCTGTGAGGGTTTCCTGCTGCTCTACCCCGCAGCGCCACTTATCAAGCCAGCTTTTCTCAACAGATACTTTGAGCCGATCCGACCATCAAGGAATGATGTTCCATCAAGACGACAAAGAGATATCATGTTTGCCGATAGACCTACCTTGCTCAAGATGCTTTAACGTAAAAGCGTGGCGCCCTTGAACCCTCCGGACGTCCACTCTTGAATTATGAAGGGCCATTGTTCAGTAGGATCTCGGCTTTGGAAAGATCGGCCTGAGTTGAAGCTCAAGGTCAGTGTAGAAAGGACCAAAGGGTGAAGCCAAGGCTTGGAAAATTGTGCTGTTTCGTATATCCTGTGGGTTGATAAAGTCATATATGTCGAAAGTATGGTAAGCGGGCAGTTTTTAAGATATAAAGGACTATGCAGCTGAGCTGCCAAACCATATCCACCACCGTAAAAGCGACATCGTTTCTCAAGTCAGTCTCAAGTAACGCCGCCTCTTGGGTATCTTTGGAAGTATGCAAAGCGTTCATGTCATGACCCAATGTTTTGACCTCTGGTATTTCTTCCAAATGTCGAGTACTGATAATGTTCCGAACTCCCTCGCTAATGCTGACAGTGATCAATATCCCTAGAATTCGTTTCGCCTTCTTCTACGAGATTCGTCATTCCGCAGTGATGAGATAAGCGGTGACTGTTGACTGCGCTGTGATCCATTTGAATTGCCACCAGGGGATGAGATGAGCAGCGACTGTTGACTGCGCTGCGCCCCTCTCGGAGTACCGCTAAGAGATGGGGCTGCTTGCGAAAAGTTTCGTAACATCGTGGCTAGCGGGATTTGATCGGTAGCACGCCTACCTCCGCTACCATTGTCGCCGACAGGTGAGATCGGACTGAACATGTCTGGCGATCGAGGAGCCGAAGGACCCGATTGACTAGTAGGTGATGGAACGGACGGTGTTGAGTGCAGTGTCGATGAGCGAGATTGAGGCGTGCAGCCCAACCGCCGGTCGATGGGCGAAGGGCGACTAGATGGACTGCTGATGGGTGACGAGGGGTCCGAACGGACATGAGGAGAACGTCGCGCAGAATGGAAAGAAGTCGTTGATCTTGGCGATCGAGGAGCTGGGATCGAAGCAAGGAGCTCTTGTGGCATTTCTGCTGGGAGCTCAACAGGCGCTGCTGAGGGATCGTACATTTCATACACGGGCCGCTTCCGATCAGCTAGCTCGGCGATCTCGACGTCGCCTCCTGTAAGTTCGTGCGTTCCAGGGTATTCTGCCAGATCAGCCTTCTCTTTGACCCATGCTTGCTGTGGTCCGGATCCAGCCATTTCGTAGCGTTCTGCCTCAGCCCCTAATTCGGCTTTGTCGAAGCCTTTCCGTATCCTCTCTGCTGCCTCTTCGGTCTCTTCAGCTGTGGCTGCCTTTCCTCCTTCTTCCTTGCGCTTCCGATTCCTCTTTCTGATACACAGAACAAGCACAACAGCACTGACGACGGCGGCGATGAGTACGACAGCTGCAACTGCAATACCAATAATCGTGCTCTGATTTGAAGGTTTTGCTTCTGCCGGTCCAGATGGGGTAGCTGTGGCATTGACGGATTGTATACCAATCAATCTCTCCTGGGAACCCTCCTGGAATAAGCACTGAGATATGGAGAAGTTACTACGCTCGTAGTCGACAGTGAAGTAACTGCAATAAGAATTAGAGGGCTTGCTGAATCCAAGTACAGACTTTTGAAGAACTTACGCTTCCTGAAGAAAGGTTCGGCCAAGGGTATACTGTGTCTCATTCGAAGCACGCTTCAAAGGAAAATAATTGGAAGTGTTGTTGACGAGCGGATATTTCGCAATCAGATCGAAGCTGGCATACGGCAGCGTAATATCCACTGTCTGACCGCCACTAATGCCGTTGCCGAGCGTGAAGTCTACTGTAGCATTCTGCGCAAGCAAGTCCGTGTGTAGAGCGTCGTCCACCAGATACAGTTCCGAGCTCTTGTCCCACGTCAGTCCGAAAGCCTTCTCGAACGCTTTGCAAGCCTCCAATGGCAGCCAAATGTAGGGTATCGTCGTGTCGACATAAGCCAGTATCCCTCGAGTCAAGAGGCTATTCGTGGTACCATTTTGATTAGTTGACTTGATGGACTGGATACCAATGATGGTGTCTCGGTCATTGTCCGTTGCAAAGGAGACCGACAAAGGATTTGGGATGAATCGAGACGAGTCATAGCCTCCAAGCGTCAGACTACCAAGGACCTTCTTGAGCCGATACGCCGCTCCAGCGGTGTAGCCAAAGCTGATACTGGGAATCAGTTTTTGTTTCTTCAAAGCAGTCATGTAGCTGTCCTGCGGGTCGGACGTAAAGGTGGTATAATTTGTAGGCTTTGGATTAACGCCGAACATCCCGAGATAAAAATTGTCCGTCACTATGCCGGCGACGACCTGATTTTGCAATGTCGGGCCACCGCTTCCTTGCACAGCGAGGCCCAGCGTATCATTTCCCCACAGTCCATTCCCGGACAATCCCAGATTTTGTTCATTCCAGATCTCATACAAGCCATTCTGTGCCCAGGTCGAAGACTGATTATAGTTGAACAATCCTCCACGGTCATCCGAACATGAGGTCGGATCGCGCTTTCCGCAGCCGTCTGGGATGACTACCCATGTGGCCTGGCTAGCGGACGAGATAAGGACTCGGACATCCTGTGCCGGCGTACCTACACGAAGAAGAAAAGAAGACCAAGGACCATCGGGACCATCCCTAGAACGACGGATCAATGCCATATGCCAGCGGACTAACTCGTGCAGTACATACCAATTCTGCGCTGGAGGAAAAGATAGTGGAGATGGACCTGCTGCCGCCGCCGTTGTCTGCGCTGCGGAAGTACCACCAGCGGACACCAACACTGCGCATTGTATGATCAAGAAGAGGGCAATGTTCCAACATGCGGACATCCTGCAAAGGGACGCTGAAGGCTGTTCACGGAGCTGTAGCACGGGAGAGACTCCTGCCAATCATCGGGCGAAACATTGTTGTACTGGGAGGTCCTTCGACGACAGAACCACTGTAGTCCAGATAACGTTCGGCGTTGAGTATTATCGTGCGTGAGGAGCATTCGAAGAACTGAAGTAATTCAATTAGCGACCACTGTGCTCCAAGGCGCATGGCACCCCAAGCCTCGAGGCCTGTCATCTCCAATCAGAACTTTACCCCTGGCTGAGGATTAATTACCGTTTCAGGGGTGTTTTAGTGCTTGAAACACCCTTGGCGATCAGAGCGAAGATCCCTCGCATAGCAGGCAAGTCGCAATAGCGGTTCATCATCCTCTACACGGCGCGAGACCCACAGCAATTTGACGGCGGTCTCGTCCCAATGAAATTGTTCATTCTTTTCGGAAAGTCTCCTGGTCTTCGATCAAACTGGACGGTTCAAGGGGGATTGAGTTATTGCTATACATCTGCACATTTCAACGCGCAATTGCGCCTTCTCGATAGAAACTAGTTGTCCGGGATCTAATTTGTTGCTTGGGCGTGCTGTTCCATGCGTGGCGTGCATAGGTAGCCATCCAATCTTGAATTGATCAAGCAGCATAGCAAGCGCTGCTAATCTGACACACATGAAGTCACACAAACATCGAGGGTCAGTCAGATGCGAGCTACCTACATGTAGAAATATGGAACATCAATGTTGAACCCAGTTCAAAGGATGATGACGTAGCAGCGCGTATTTTGCCTAAAGTAAGCGCCGACGCGTGCACTCGGAGTCACGTCACTCTGCTTTGGGAAAGGACCCTGGATGGAGACAGATTCATCAATGCGGCAAGAATTTGAAATGAGGGTTTGCCAGATCCGGAGTGGTATCAGTGGTTCAAATTTGTTCACATGCACCTATGACATGGCAATATCACAGTCATGGTCATGGCAATCACAGTCGTGGCAAGCAGGTTCTGTGTAGCTCCGATAGAACATAAACAGTCCGCCTTGAATTTATTGATTGACCTTCATAAATCTATCCGTTACTTTCCATGCCCGATGACTCGTAAACCAAAGGCAGGCACATCTTAAGATCTTGTACTTCCTGCACTTTCCATTTACCCAATTATCTTTCTCTTCATCATCATCAACAAAGTTGTGCAAGCTGAAGCGATAAGTCGAAGAGTCTCGTAAACATGGCGCGCACTTCGCCTCTGCACTGGTAAGTGCTCCGGCACCTGTCATCGACGTGAGAATCAACGTATTGACGCAAATCAGGATTGGTGTGCTCCTCATTCTCCTCTCCGCCACTCTATTGTTGATCACCAGCGTCTCTGCCCCAGCCGTCAAGGATATCGCGATCCTAAAGGTTGTGCTCACCAACAAAACCCACCTCCGTAATTCCTCAGTCATATTTGGGTCTTTCGGTCACTGCATTCTCGATGTTCCTCCGGTCGAGTAAGTTCTCAAACGATTTCTGCCCCTGCTCTACCTGTCAAGGGGGTCGTAGACTGACAATGATTTCTAGCACTGATCAGGACTACTGTTTCAAGCACCAACTCGGATATTCGCCTGCCGTCATCATGGCTGATATTGAGGGTGAGCCTACTTTTCTATTTCCTAAGTGACTCGTACTGAGAAGATATCAGGTACCAAATTCAGCACGGCCGCCCAGGCCACTGTTGACGGTCTAACACGCGCCATGATCCTCCACCCGATTGCATGCGCCCTAGCATTCATCGCCTTTCTCGCCAGCTGCGGCGCCGGCGTGATTGGATCCTTAGTTGGCGCTTCCATCGCGGGCATTGCATGGATTCTTACATTGGTGGTCATGGTCATTGACTTCTCCATCTTTGGCGTTGTCAAGAACCACGTAAATAACGATAAGAGCGGCTCTCACGCCTACTATTCCACCGGAATGTGGACTGTGCTTGCGGCGTTCATCTTGCTACTCTTGGGCATGTTCATTGTCCTGTTCACCTGCTTCAGTGCGAGGAAGGAGAAGAAGAGAGCCAACACCTACAAGAATTCTGGCGACGCTGGGTATGATGGTATCAACGCTGCGCCTAAGAAGAAGAGGTTCGGTATCTTCTAGGAGTGCTTCGAGTCCAGTGCTCTTCGGTAGGGGAGGGAATGGTTCGGGAATCTATGAGCGTGTGTTTGTGATGGCTTCATTCCTCTATCTCATAGGTGTATGATACCCTATCATCGAGCGAAGGCGCTGCGGTAATATGGCGCTGGGATCTCTTCATTAGGTCGAGATCAGTACGAGCAAGCAATTTCAATTTCAATTCATGAATCAACTGTATATCCAACCATTGGCCTGTAATTCGTGTCATCATACCAGCATGGAAGAGAGCCTGCAGACTGAGGTATCAATGGAAAATCTCTTTCAAACTGCCACAAATTCTATGGAAACGAGATCTGGGTATCCACGCAAGCTATCGACAAGAGAATATGGCATCAAAGAGCCATACCATATGCAGAGAACACCATGAACATCATCCGCAGCCAACAACCTCGCGGTCGGTGCACCATGCACCTCCACCCCCCTACGCCAACGCTTCCAGCCCCAGCTCACAGATGCCCTCGACCGGCTCCATCTTCGAAAAGCCATAGCCTGCCAAGCATGAACAACCTCGCAGGCTCACGATTTGCTCACTCCGCTAGTGCTATGCAATCTCGAGTGCCTATGCCCTCAGTCAGCGCCTCCGTCGACCCTCTCCAAGAAGTACAGATATCGAAACGTACGGCGTCCGCTGCTGCACCTGCGGCTGGTCTTTATTCCAGAGCCGTGACTTGTACGCCGGCCAGCTCGAGTAGTTCCATGCCTTGACGAGGAAACTGTGTATCCACGACTCATTAGTATTTGTTCCCAAGATCCTTTCCTGAGCGATGCTCTTCCCACTAGTCTTTAGTCTTCCATCCCTTCATCGTAATGAAGTGTCACCATCCAGGAACGCCCCAGACAGGACATACCTCTGCGTATGATCCACATAGCTCTCCTCCCGCACTTCCCGTACCCCAACCTTCATGCCCTCTTTTGAAAAAACGACGTTCTTCTTCTGCATCTTCTGGCTGGTTTTGTCGGCGACGTCGTTGGCGATGGTGTAGACGACGTAGCCGATGGAGCCGAAGACGAGGAGGACGGTGAGGAGGATGAGGAGGGGGGCTAGGGGGTGCATCGTGGCGGTCAGGGGAGAGGAGGGGAGAGGTGAGGGCGATGGTGTTGCTGGTGGTGTTTTGGGTGATAGGGTTGTGTTTGTTCGCTTGGTGCAGCTGTGGGTTTTGTTGCAGCGGAGTTTGGATGTTGTGGAGAGTCAGGAGAGGGTAAGTGAAAACTGGCTTTCTGAAGCCAAATTTATGACAGTTATGCTGCGCCCTGTGAGCCAGAGCCTGACCTGAAGTGTCAGTGTGCTTGGCTGTATCGGCTTAGGGTTGGAGCAGGTCATTTGTCAAAAAGTTTTTCAAGAATGCGAATCGCCACACAACAAATTTTGCTTCAGGGCTCCTCCTTGATGCGTTCACTTCTACGTAGTAGACATGATAAGCGTGATAGTAAAGTACTCAGAGTAGGTGAGTGTTGAAAGCTTCTTCTGATGTCCATCCAAGTCTGCTTTGATCCACATAATTTCACGTTTATACGTAATACACGTCGTGGCGGGCCATTCAAGGGCGAAGCCATAGGCAGGTTCTGCCTTTTCAAGTGTCCTTTCTTGGCACCTATGTTGTATCTACCTATGCTCTCTGACGACTTACGGTACGAGTACATCCTTGTTCAGAAGGAAGGAAAGCCCAGTCCTCGGGTACAGCTCTAACGATCGAAAATGAGTACGTTATGCCTTCGATACCGTCGTTCATCGCGCTGAAATACCTACATCCCTCGAACTCGGCCAAACGATTTACCAAATGCCATTAATAAAGTACGATGTGTGAGTCTGCAAATAGCACGACTTTGAGCGCACTCTTCACCACCCAAAGATTATGTGCAGTCACTGCGAATGAACTCGTGGTACGAGCAATTGTGAACTCGGCAGCCAAGTCGGCCTTTGGAGACGAGCATGAGGATGACAATATGTTACCAATTGCCTGCAAATCCTGGAACGATGATAGTCATGGTATATGAATCAGGGAACCGAAGCCAGTGTCAATTATATCCTCATGTCTGGGGTTTTCTTTCGTCACCGATGCATTCCCCGTCTCCAGGCTCGCTAAAGTCACCCTACGTGATGAATTGGCCACTTTCCTATATCACCAAATAAAATTAACGACATTTGCCGAGGAGCAGTGGGATTGATCGTTGAGCGACTGGACCGCTCCGTTGTTCATCACGGATTCACGTTTAGGAGCCTCGATCAGGCCTCCGTTCATTTGCCACGCATGATTGGATTTGTAAGCTCGAGTCTCTTTTTCTCATTGCTTTACTAGATTACGTGATGATTGACCGGAGATTCGCTTGAATGATTTCACTTGCTATAGTCATAGATGTGCGTTGTAGGTGTGCGTCATGGGGAAGAGCAGTCCAGCCGGCATGACATAAGCTGGACGTTTTGTATTCATTGCTTGAGCGCCGATGAATCTACAATTCACCAGAATGAGCCCAGTGGACCATGGGTCACACTTGCGTGGGACTGCGGTACAAAAGCTTCCCTACAGCAGAGATTCTTTCACCAAATCCAACCAAAGTACCACATATGAACAGAGATATATCCCACTACACCGTATACTTAGTTGCACCCCCATCCGCCAGTTCGAGAACCATCGTTCCAGAACCTGGGTCCATAGGGGAGCATTCAGAAGCCACGCGAACATCCGTTGTTTTCACTACAGAGATGGCGCCCTTAAACGGCCGACCCAAGACAATGTCAACCAATAAAAAGAGGCATCATTCTATAACAGCCACCAACGAGGAACCTCAGAATCTCGCTCGGGAACAAAAGCAATGTGATTCCCAACTGCAGCTGGAAGAGTGTCCAGCGTCCGAGAAACGTCGATGGCAGCCACCAAGAGCTACCAAGGCGGCCGCCGTGTCTAATATTCGACACAATGCCATTCCATCGACTCACATGTCTAGATGGGTCTCTGAGTATTCTTCCGATGACTCGGACGGAGATTTCAATCCTGATAAAGGTACTCACGCGACAGTATGGGAAAGACGTCGTATGATTGGCAACGGCGTCGGACGAGGATACGATGACCATGCCGGTACTGCTTCTAGTATCAGAGAGCCCAAGGATAGACGACTGGAAGCTGCAAGATTTGTCCGAATGGGATTGGGCAGTCAAGAACCTTTGATGGAAGCTGCAAGCAACCTCACCATTCAACAGATGAACGCTACTGCCGAGCAACTTACCGACCATGATAGATTGGGCCTTTCGCCCACGGCACTCGAAGCCGATCAGGTCAGTACTACTGCAATGGATATTGACCAGCAACCAGATTTTGGGGTCTACCTGTCCGAAGATTCATCAGACTTGAGCACCGTGGATTCTATGAGCGAGGTACGGCCTTCTAGCCCAAAATCAACCGTACCTCCTGAAGCTGCTATCGTGAAGATTGAGCGTCGGAGTGCAGTACCCGAAACAACGACTTCGGGGCATGCCCTTGTTGCGGATCTCGAGCAGCCGTTGCCTGACGCTGCCATCTACGTTGGACAACATGAGGACAATGCTGATCTTGCAGCCACTGCAAACACTGTCGAAGACTTTACGCCACAATCTATACTTCGTTCATTACCGGTCGTCCTTACCTCATTCCAACCATCGCCAGAGGTGTTAAGCGTCACGAAGGAGATGGCAGCAGCACGAGCCTCAAGGCCGTCTTTACCAAAGCGACCTTCGCCCCAAGTGCATGCTGGTCCATTGCCTCGACAAGCTTCAGCAGAAATGCAGACTGGGGCTACCGATAAGAACACTGACAAGATCCGCGAGATTCAGAGCGAGCCCGTGTCTCATCTTGCTCTTCGAGAATCAAGCGCTCAACGTGAGGTTCTGAGCCTGGCTAAATCAGATATATTTGGTCACACGCCCTCAATGCATCCACAGATACCAGAAGGACTTGTGCATCAGCGCCAGACTGGTAACTTAAGGGCCCGCCATGTGTCCCATGATACTGCTCTACCGAGTGCTACTGGACCTTCCCGGAGCGAGGAAGCTCCTCAAGCAGTCCCCCGTTTTCTTTATGTCAAGTTTAGGCTTATGACCACGACCTCAAATGCAGACCTTGCAGAGTTTATCCACCTTATCAGAGCCCATGCAGGATGCACGGACATGGATTCCTTGGACTGTGTCAAGCGATACTTGACGAAGAAAGATGTTCTCCGCAAGCTAGAACAGCGTCCAGACTATCTAGATCTGATACTAGATCAGGCGACTGCACCAAGCACAGCGATCGCGTTGCACCAAGCGTTGGTCCATGCTCTTAAAACCCTGGACGCTGAAAGAATTACAGTACAGCAGCTAGCAAGTCGAGTCCATAATCTCGATGACGAATTCTCCATCAAATGTCCGAGACCTGCCGAAACCGGAGAAGATGCCCTGGCAAGCCAGAAGAAGCTAATGCTAGAATCTCAGCTTATTGCCGATAACGGGAATGCCGAGACACATGACGGACCGTTGCCAGCATCGAAAGCCGCTGTTCTCGGAGACGAGGGTTTGAGTAAGATGGCTTCATCAATCGATGCAGGGCCTACGGAGCCATCCAAGGCTACTCCAAGACCCAAGAAAGAGAAAGACACACAAAGAAACGAACCTTCAGCCACTATGGACACTGGTAAGTGTCCACACAGAGTCTTAGCAAGTGACCAGATTGCTGAGCAAGGCCCTGCTATTTGCCATCCTGATGGGCCTCCACAAATTTCCAGGCCCACAGCTACTATCAACACTGCCCATCCGAGCTCCGTTCTCAATCGGGCCTTAGCAGTGCCCAAAAATCGTTCCATCGCCGCACTGACTTCCACAGGCGACGGAAAGTATACCCTGATGATGAGATCCCGGCTTGGGGGAATGGAACAGGGCGAGATCTACCCACGCTGCGATAGATGCAGAAGACAAGATCTAGAATGTATATCATTTAGAGCAGAGAACCAGCGCCCACGCGTCAGATGTCTCGGGTGTAACAACTCTCATTCGAATTGTACCTGGTTTGATGTGACCAGCAAGGAGATCAAGTGGCTCAATAATAGTCGGCAGGACGAAACCGAAGAGGGTGCAAGGGTCGAGGCATCCGTCGCTGTATCCCAGGATGCTACATCAAGTGGAGACGCTCCGGGCAATAATGATGAGAACACGCAGACGACTAGCGTTGCTCCAGTTCCTCTACCCGCGATGACGAACGAAGAGCACCAAGACTCTTCAACTCCTGCTCTCCGTCCAAACCTTCCCAACACCGACAAGGACTACACCGCTGAGATGAAGAAGCGCGCCTCAAAACTGAAACGCTTCGAGGAAATGCCCCTACGCTGCGATCGGTGCAGGAGGTATGGTTGGTCGTGTGCAGCATACACTAGTAAATGCTTTGACTGCGCCAGGAATGGGAAGTCTTGTACGTGGACCAATCTGAACCCGGAGGAGATCCGGTCGTTGAATGACAGTACGACAAACGATGAGGATGATGATGTTGAGGTGTTGAAGGAGGTAATAATTCTGGATTAGAGGGAAGAATTGGAGTGTTAGGGACGAAGGTGGGAAAGGGGTTTGAAAGCGTCTGCTTTCTACCAGATATGTGTACTGTTACTTTGACTGGGAGGTGCTCTTGGACTATGTCATGTACACGTGTCATCAGTCAATGTAGGGCCTGTTCTGATAATTTTGCAAACTCATGCATGGGTGACTCCCTAGATCCCAACCGATTCCTCTCGTTAACACTACTCTGTGCTTCTTTCATATTTTGCCTAGCCTTACGATCACGACATACTCCCCTTTGTCCACCACTCCTCCTTACCCTACGCAATGGCCGTATTCAACTTCCAATCGCCCTCTAAGAACGAACGAGCTCCTCCTTGTCAACGTATCCACCCCTCCACCCAACCCCACACACCAGCCGTGTTTAACTCCCAATTACCCTCTAAGAACTACGGAGCTCCTTCTTGCCGCACCCAGGATACCAATCCCGGACATTTGCCTAACGCAAGATCCTCCGGATCAAGCAAAAATCACATTAATCTAGTCCAAGAGCGGCGTCACTGAGCCATCTCGATCCCACAATAACTCGGAACTCAAATAGTCCTTCCAACTACGTACATCACGAGTGTATGGACGCTGTGTCTCATGTGTTGGTGAACTGCTCTTTCCGAGGGCTACACAGGATGATATGTAGGTTTGCCTTTGAGAGAAGATGTAGGGACAGGAGGCCGATGGGCCAGTCGACCATTGACGACCCACTCCTAAAGAGGCAAGTCGTTCAAGCGTTTCATGTGCTTTGTTAGGACATCCATACGCAGAAGGGAAGTGGTAAGAAACAACAGAAGCGCCACCAGGTCAACAACCCCTTCAGTACTCAGATGATCTCCCAGCGCGGGCAGCGCCCTACGGCTACGGCCTTCGCCCAATGTCACGCCCTCCCTCTCAGGGGACGTGCTCCCTGACCCTACTTGAATCTTATCTATTTCGGCTTCAAAAAATCCGCGGTTCAATAGGAATCTTACCGCATCCGTGAACGGGATTAGAGAAAAATAGCAGTCTGACTGTCTTGCGTGTTCCAAGCGAGGTCGGGACAAGGCGGTTTTGTCAGGCTTCTGAGTTTTGTCGGAAAGGAGGCTTAGTGCGGCTTATGCCGTCCTGCTGTAATTTCCAATTGGAGGGTACAAGTCGATGGCCGTTCGGTGGGAACCTGCACCAGGCACCGGGCACCCGGCAACTGACTGGAGCAAATATGGAATTGTGTGGGTGATTGGCGTGTTGCCTGAAACGGAGCCTGCCTACTTTCGAGGGCTGTAAAACTAGCAAGAGAAACTTACAGAATCGTCATGTTCAATACGTGCGCAAATGTATCAACATAAGAAACAGCCGATCCTTGGAAGATGCTCTACCATTTAAGGGTACACAGAAAGCACTTTTGAAAGATAAAATAGGACAGAAGGCGGAATGCTTCAGCATAGAGCTAACAGCTCATCTAAAGTACCTCCTTCTCACATTACCCCTCGCAGAAAAACTTTCAGGACCCATCTAGATCTTTCTAAAAAAGCAGTAAAAGATCGATATGCTATTGATACCTTCCGCTCGGGTGCGAAATGTATCGCCGTCGCTGCTGTACCTGGACGGGGCGGTTGATGTAGCAATCCTCCGCACCACCGCCCCCAAGGACCATTCTCTCCGCCGCCTGCTGTTCGTACTGCTTTGAAAGGTTCCGGAGATCATCGATTTGACTCTATGCCGAGTCAGCAAGACTACCCGTAACAGCTCCGGGAGGAAGAACCGACCCTGGTCAATGTCCGCCCAGCCGTCACCAAGTAACCCTCACGTCCCTGATAGGAGTACGGTCTCACCCCAGCGTAGGGCCCGAGGTAGAAGTGTATGTGGCTGAAGATTATGTGGCGGGAGATTCCGTAGCCGGGGACGAAGTAAGATCCATCGCCGGGGCTTTGGGAAGACGTATTGCTGTAGATGGAAGACATGGTACGGATTAAGGAAATAGGAAACCGGAAGGAAACGCTATGGAACAAGGATAGGAATGATCTTGAGAATCGGTTGATGCGGGAAGAGACGGGCCATTGAAACTTTGCAACTTATCTTTTTTATAATTGAAGATGGTGAGGCGAGCTGAAAATTTGTCCTTAGCAATCGTTATGCCTATCACCACTCCTTCAGCTATCCTTCCTGCGGATCTGTCGGAGGATAGTATAGGGTGAGTTGAAAACATTAAAGCAAAGGCCATCTTCCGCGGAGTTATGGCGGGAATTAGCGAGTCCTCGCCTATCAACCCATTGGCAGCCTTGTTCGGAGTTCCTCCGCCTCACTTCCCACGACATATTCTCTATCCATCCTACCAAGAGGTTGATTTTTACCTATAGTATAACAAGATCAGGGACGAAACTTACTTCAAGGTTAGCATCCCACGCGATCCCCCGAGCTGAGCTGAATTTGCGGGATCTACCAAAATGTACTACTATGCCGCATACCCAGTAGTAAGAGAGGATCAAGGAGTCCTCGGACCTATTAGATAGAGGTACATTTGGACTGCTTGATACGGTCTGGATGCCTTGCGTAATAGCTGCATAAATATATGTACGAGGGTCCCCACAGAACCAGCTCATCCTGAAGACATTTTTTTGGATGACGGTACCTGCTAACCTGTATTAGATAGCGATGCACAAGCACTGGCATCATAGACAAAACTCTTTGCTGTCGATCGCCATCTTACCTCTGCAAGCTGCGATGACAGCAGAGACATGCGCAAGCACATATCTTCCACACAAAAGACCGGATAATTTGAGGCTGTCTACTCTATGTGAACCAGACACAGTCCAGATCCTGGATCCTAGATCGTCGACATTGGGGTTCAGCTACCATGTACTACAAACATATTTGGAGAGGTTTGTTATCGCCTAGGGTCGCCTCGTACACTGTCATGCCTTGCCAAAGGTATGTCGCCAACAGGAGTCAGTGTTGCCGAGAGAAGAACCCGACAGTCATAGGCAGCTGTGTCAACTTATCTTTGAGTGGGCTGGACCTTCGGTATCTGCAAACCACTCGAAGACTCGCATATAATGAATGTGCCCATCATCGTATGTTCCGAGGGGAGAAAGCGAAGGGTAGACTCTTGGAGCCTGCTCTTTGGACGTGCTTAGATCTTAGCAGACTACCAACGATCGTACATTACAACATCAGAAGAAAGACCTATTAGTAGAACAAGCATCTCGGGACCGGTGGAGCTGTCCGCAGCGAGTAACGGCCGCTCCGTTACGGTTTTCGGGATGACCGAGATAAGGTCGACGAGTCAAGGACTGGCTGCTGTTTACGGCTGGTTTAAGCTTTGTTGTGGACTGCGTTACAAGCAGCCTCAGCCTTGTGTCTATGTCGCTGTAGTCATCTACCCTGGCAGGGCTTCATTGGTGACAACGAAGATCATTCGTAAACTGGATATTTCGACAGCCTTAGCACGGTGAAAGTCCATAACGGAACTAATGGTCACACAGGTGACGACTAGGGGAATAGTATAGGGGTCCTCGACTCGACAATAATGGTGTGCCGGGCAATTCAGCAACTGGACTACTTCTACCGTCTCCAGGGTCCTACCGTCTCTGTAGCAGCATGATTGGACTCCCAGGAGCCCTACTGCAATTGGAGATCAGCTAAGGATGTCGTGATTCATCAGCTTCTCAAGGCTACCGTGACAGGGAATGTCAGCTTTGCGATATCGGAGGATTCCAGACCCTTGGTTAGGTATGCTCCACTGCTCACCGCCTTGGAGACACTAGAGCTGTTGTCTGGTAAGCAAAGGCATTCAACGGATCGTTGTTAGCTGCAGACAGATTGCAAAGCTTGAGCCTGAGAGGTCACTTTGATTCTTCAACGCAGGACAGCTCTATTGTGTTATCGTTTCAGTACTTACCAGGGCGTTCTAATTACAAGAAGCATTCGTCAAGCATCGTTTCCGTGAACCCTCCTCAATGAGCTTGCCTCACTCTGGTGGCTGATATGGCTTCACCAGCATCTCGCTGAAACTGTGATGACGCAGTCAAGTCAGCAACCGTGTCAAATCCACACCGAGCGGTGAAGCGTGGGCCGAGAGCGCTTACCTCTCCAGCTTCTCCTTTCCTCGGACCTCTTCAACAAGCAAAGGCATCTTGACCACGTGGAACTCGTCATACAGTTCCTCGATCTGTTCCAAATACTTCTTTTGCATCTTCCTCCTTGCGTTGCACTGCTCGCACGCATTGCTTTTCTTCGGGAACAAAAGCTGGTTAACGACTATCGCATGAGTGTCAATTTCGTACGACGTCAATTCCTGGATCATCCTCTCTGTCTCATACAGCGACAGGAACTCGGGTATACAGACGCATACGAACGTGGTCATATCTGGGTTCTTGAACTGTGTGTTGACCTCGCCGATCGTCGCCTGCAAGTCTTCCATCTTCTTCAGTACTTCGTCGAGGTTCTGGCCGCCTGGTAGGCCACCCCGAGCGCCAATCACAGAGTTCAGCATGGGACCGAACTGCTTGGATAGCTGTGAGATTTTGTCGAGAGCTTTCTCAAGGACGGTAGGGAACTGTAGGAAGCGGAGGGTATGGCCCGTAGGCGCGGTATCGAATATGATGACTTCGTAGCTGAGTGACTTGACCTGCTTCAGCACTTCGGCGAATGACATGGCCTCATCTACACCAGGTATCTGCCATAATTGATCAGTACGGTTTCAAGTCTGTCATCAGAATCTTGGGGCCACCCACACTGAACGCCAAATCCTGCATCATAGATCCCATCCCCCCCATCTGCGCCATCGCTTCTTCGGCGCCTTCCCCTCCCTCCTTCAATAGATCCTGTATACTCCCATTGGGATCAATCTCCATAGCACTCAAATTGGTAAACCCCTCAACCAGCCTCGCCTCCTTGCCAAACTTCTGGCTGAAGGCATCGCTGAGATTGTGCGCTGGATCCGTGGAGATCAGTAGGACTGATTTACGCGCCTTGGCGAGCTGGATGGCGAGAGAACAGGAGGTCGTGGTCTTGCCTACTCCGCCTTTGCCGCCGACAAAGATCCAGCGGAGGGATTTCTGGTTGATTATGGCTTCGAGCGTGGGTTCGAGATTGTCATCGTCGGCGTTGACAGTTGCAGACATGGCGCGAGTTCTTTGCTGATTAGACTGGGCGGAATGGAGCCTGCACTCTTGCGAAATAATGGATGAGGAGTACTCAAGGAATTTCACTGGTTACTGATGATGAATTGGCTTCACTCCCTCCTGGCAAATACTTATGGAAAACTCAACGGTAATATGATCAAGGGTAATGTAGCGCGAAACTTGAGCAAGTGTTCTGTGACGTACTTGACTGGTCGCGCCTTGGAACTGCGCTTGCTCAGGCGACCAACATCGCCGCGGGGCCTAGGCTCGAGACCCCGGATAGAAGGCCACTCTACACACTTTGAGCTCCAGGAGCCGTATCTTCAGCCTCGAGGTCAGAATCCCTGATCAGATGGCCACAAGACTCTCTACTTCCTCTCGACTTCCTCCACCCTCTCTGCCCAATGCCTAAAATCGCCGACGCCATCATTTCACCCATTCGCGCTTCCGCCCCTCCCCCTCACGACCCCATAACCTGCCATGTCCTCGACCTCACCACCGGCGTCCCCGCACCACACCTCTCCGTCTCCCTAACGCTAATCAAGCCCTTCGGACCCTCCGCGCCCATGACAGCATTCACCAACAGTGATGGCCGCATCAACAACTGGAGCACTGCGGAAGGTCCCTCTTTGGCCGAGATCTTCTCGACCTTGACGGAGCATGATGGGGGCAGAATGACTTGGAGTTTGAGGTTCGATACGGGCGCTTACTATGGGGAGGATAAGACCTTCTTTCCGGAGGTGGACGTCACGTTCACGGTTGAGGCGAGGGGAGGGGGGATTCCGCATTATCATGTGCCGTTGCTGTTGGGGCCTTATAGTTATACGACGTATCGTGGGAGCTAGACTTGCGGCCTGAAAGAACTGGAGCTTTGGAAGAGGGGATGGATTTAAGGCTGGAGCCTTCGAAGAGGCTATCCGGGCGTAAAGAGCGGGACGAGATTCGAAAGACGCAAAAGCTCAATTCCTCACAGCATGATCAACTTCCAAGTCGCAGATACATTGAACCTAGCGCGGCTAGAATTGTCACATCTTCGGAATGGATAGTAACGGATGACAAGCCTTGGATTCACAATATAAGTACGTCGAAAGCGCACTACCCTCGAGATAAACAAGCATAGGGCTACATTTAGGCCAGATTTACTACGAGCTAGACGTTTCCAGGAGAATGTTGTACGGCTTTCATTGAGTTCAGCAGTATTATCACGAACGAGGAGCAAATACAAAAATCGTTACCGTGCGGGTTCCTACAGCCTTCGTCTTTTCCAAAATTTCGTGTCAGCACTTTACGTCTCTATGAGCATATGCAAGGCAACATGTACGAAGCGCTTCTATTTGTGGGCTCCGATTGTCCGTTGCACACATTTGGTCCGTTGGACACAAAATCTTTCACAGCGACTTCAAAGCCATCCGTTGCCCTGTCAAAGGCACAGATGCAAAGACCAAAGGCTTGCTGGATACTGCTCCAGCGCCAGGCAGCCCCAGGTCCATCGAATATTACAGCATCTGATCGACCGAATGCAATCAGATTACAATGCCAGCAGCAGTAGCCAGTAGCCAAATTGCTCTTGAAGAATCGGAACCTCCCTCAGCAAGACATCGTTAGGTCCTTCTAGCTATCTAACATTCTCCATCCATAACTCCAACTTTGGGTTTTGAGCTGTCACCAGCATCAAAATTCGAAGGGTAAAGTATCTGGCATCGAATCGCAAAAGCATGTGAAAGGCATCGCTAGCGCTGGTATATGAGTCTTACCTGAACGGTGTAAGCGGAATCACAAGCTTACATTCACCACAGAGCTGTGCATTCCAATTGTTCAAGCTTCTGGGCTTACTGTGAGATGTTCAAGACAAGGTCAGCACTCTGGAGTGAATTTTGCACCGGGGTACCCATGAAATGGATCTGCAGAGATTTGTTCTGCCCCATGTGTCGTGCCCCTATGTGTTCATCGTGCCTTAGATCTCAGGATCACAGGCGGGTAAAGCCGCTAGATAGAGTTTGACATAACCACACGTCCTTCATGGAATCTTGGTTCCTTTAATCATGCACACTCCGGTTCCAAATAATTTCAATTGAATGTTTTCCGTTCGCATGGGCCGAGGTTGGAATGACGTGGGAGGGCTATCGTGCACTTAGATATAATCTCAATGTCTGATACAGACCCTTTGCTCGATTTCAACCCCACCTTTGACTCGACACCATCCGATTCGTAAGGTAGACGCTCATTCGTACTGCAAGGCCGCCACGGATCGCATGTCATCGAAATCGCAAGCTCTTAGTCTTCCTTTCAGAACACTTGACCAGCGTGTGGAATCCGCCCGAACCTCGACATAATCATACCTGAAGGATTCAGCACTCAAGATTCGCCCTCAACGCCACCATCACAAGTTGTAGGAGCCTGCAGGAGCCTCTCAAGAATCTGGCATCATTGTTTTGGATCTAAGTACGTATCACAGTGGTAACGATACGGCTCTACAACGCATATATCACATCGGAAACCGGTCGTTACGTCAAACAGGTGCTGCGAGATCCAAACCAAGCAAAAAAGACGCGCAACCCCTGGAAGCGAACTCCCAAATACAGTCATGGCTTCAGGCTTTGATGACGAAGAGCTTTCTATGTCCCTTTCCAGCTCTGTGGATAAGCGTACCCAGCCTCAACGACCTGAACCACCCCGGCCGGCGAAACCAGCAAATAATACCCACCGCTCGGACAGTACTACCAGTGAGCTTCCCAGTGGCGGTAGGGCAGGACAGCGTATAGGACAGTATGCCCTCAAGAAAACCCTTGGCGAGGGCTCATTCGGCAAAGTCAAGCTTGCGGTACACCGAGTGAGTGGTCAAGAGGTGGCTTTGAAAATCATATCTCGCAAGAAGCTCATATCGCGGGACATGGCTGGCAGGGTCGAAAGAGAAATACAGTATCTGCAGCTTCTGCGACATCCCCATATCATTAAGCTGTGAGTAGTTGCCATACTGTTCGCGACGAAACGTGTAGGTACTAATATGCATCTAGGTATACTGTAATCACAACACCTCAGGAGATAATAATGGTACTTGAGTACGCAGGCAATGAGTTGTTCGACTACCTAGTCAAGAATGGGAAGATGAACGAAGCGAAAGCCCGGCGCTTCTTCCAGCAAATCGTTAGTGCAGTGGAGTACTGTCACCGACACAAGATTGTGCATAGAGACTTGAAGCCCGAGAATTTACTGCTCGATAGCGACCTAAACGTCAAAATCGCGGATTTCGGTCTCAGTAACATCATGACCGACGGTAATTTCCTCAAGACAAGCTGTGGTAGCCCCAACTATGCGGCTCCGGAGGTCATCTCTGGCAAGCTTTATGCCGGACCAGAAGTAGACGTTTGGAGCTGTGGTGTCATTCTATACGTTCTGCTTGTTGGTCGGCTCCCATTTGACGACGAATTTATTCCTGCGTTGTTCAAGAAGATCAATGCTGGCAACTATTACACGCCTCCCTATCTGAGCTCCGGTGCTAAGCATCTTATCCACAAGATGTTAAAGGTAAACCCAGTACAGCGCCTGACGATCCAAGACATCCGTGCAGATCCTTGGTTCAATGAAGATCTCGAAGACTATCTCAAGCAGCCAGTGGAGGAGTTCATCGATACCGGCGTGGATCCAAACAAAGCAATCGATCCTCGAAAATTAGCGCCAGGGAAGCCACCCGCCGTTCAGGAGCAGATTCACCAGTCTGTGGTTGGGAAACTGGGTCAGACTATGGGTTACGCCAAAGATGATGTTCAAGACGCGCTGGGCAAGGACGAGCCGAATGCTATCAAGGATGCCTATCTGATTGTCAGAGAAAATCAGATTATGCAGAACAACCGTAAGTCACTCTTCTATCGCTCAAAGCTGTGGGGCTGCAGGGTACAGCAGCCTCGATATTTATCAACCTTTGTGAGCTATAACCCTACTGACACGTACAATCAGCAAATCTCACGACAGCGAACAATGTACAACCGTTCTTAGCTACGTCGCCACCACCACTATGGACCACAAAAATGCCGCGAACTCCACAATTGAGAGCATTCCCGCTTGCTGAAGTCGCACAGGCTCACGCTGACGACTTGACGGCAGCTCACGAAGCTCAGAGACAAAGCCAGGACCAATCCCAGGGTGAGGACAATCAACATAATCAGGCCAATTACAGACCATTGGCAGACACACCGCAGCCAGACGGTTACATCAGCAAAGTAGGCATTCTGACCAGCAGTCTGCCTTACTATCATGACCTAGTCATGAAAGCTCGGAGAGAAGAGCAAAAACGGAAGAAAGAGGCTCGCCTCAGGAAGCAGCAGGAAAACGGAGAGCCAATGGAGCCGCATGAAGCCGAATACTTCAAGAAGTTGTCATTGGAGCCGTCTGCAAACAAAGACGAGTCAGACCAAGCGTACCCTAATCTTCAAAACCTCAAACAACATTCGAAGTCCACCTTACGTCTCAACAACATCCTCGCCAAAGCATCGGAGCATCCCGAAGCCACTGTCCAGGCAAACAATAAAAAAGCCCGCCATACGAAGTGGCAGTTTGGCATAAGAAGCCGAAACCAGCCCCTGGATGCCATGCTGTGTATCTATAAAGCACTGAAAGCACACGGAGCGCAGTGGCATGTCATGCCACCCAAGCTAGACCCTAGAGAAGGACCAGGCCCATATCCCGTTCACGTTGCCGGCGCCACCCATATCGCCGACTCTCAACTCTCCGAAAGCCCTGAGAAGGACAAGAAATCACAATACATCTCCAACAGGGATACTGCGCCCAACCCATCTTCGGACCCAGACTATCATCAACCCCAGCCACATCCCGGCCACGACCTCTCCGAATCCTCCGATGACGAAGATGTCGACCCTACCATCATCCCCCCGGGCTACATTCCCAAAGACCCCTGGTGCATCCACGTTCGCTGGCTCAAAGAGGGCATGTATCCACCCGGCACGGTGCACGGCCACTCCGCGAACAACAGCCGCGTCGATATCAACCACGACGAAGCAGCCGGTCGCCGAAGCAGCATCATTGGCAGCTTGGCCTCGGCCGCCGGCTCCGCCATTTCCGTCGGCGCTGGCACGCAGATCTCCGTACACGCTGGGTCCTCGATGTCAGGGTCGTCCAATCCAGCAGAGCACGCGTGTTTCGTTTACATGGACGTTCAGCTCTACCAGCTGGAGACAGACACATACCTAGTGGACTTCAAGTGTGCAGGGTATGAATCAGTGAAGGAGGTCTCGGATGCGGTAAATGCGGCGGAAACGAAGCTCGTGGGGAGTGGGTTCAGGGTGGGCGACAAGGACGTCACCAGCCCGCAGCCGTTCTTGGATTTGACGAACAAGCTTGTGATCCATCTTGCGAGGGGATAGGGGTCGAGGGGCTCAGGTAGATGCGATTTTGTCCTGCGGTACAGCGAGGCGCTCTCTAGGAGATGGATGACTTCTGGATAGCATTGGCAAGATGGAAATCTTCTTATACTTGCACTACGAAAGGTGAAAGCATATGTGTCAAGAGAGGGATAGAAGGGTCGACAAGTAGGCACAAAATGTATACTCTACCTATTCTAAACCTCAATGTTCCAACGCATGATGTCAATTGATGAATCTAGTATTTGCAGCCAATGACGAAGCCCATCTAAATTGATGTCTGTTGATCATCAGGCGAGCTACAACAGTGTCGTGGAGGACCTCCATTGAAACTAAACTCAGTCCCTCTGGAAATCTGGAAGCTCTGCCGTGGCCCATGCGACAAGTGGCAAGCGTAGAGTTACTGCAAGCCAGGCACTGTGATCGGCTGGATGTGCTTCTTCTTTGGGCCCTTGGCGCTGGTCCTTTGCTTCATTTCACTAAAGCGGTACGTGAAAGGAGCGTTTCCGATTGCAGATGACTCCCTCTGATTCGGTGAACTGCCCCTGGCTCTGCCTGTCTCCATGGGCCCGTCTGGTCGGCACAAGCGTCATTCTGATGGATTGCGCCAATGAACAAGGAATGCGTGCTGCTTGTTCCCGCGCCGGTTGTCCCCAAGATTAGAGTGGCACTACAAGGCTAACCCGATCGGTCTTGCGCGTTGCTCGAGCCTTTTGGCCCAGGGTTTGATGTCACCGCCGAGCCGGTACTCTACCTAGGCTCGCTTCCCATCGTCGTCGCTCGTTCCTCAACGGTCGACCAAAGAAGAACCTGAAGCAGGAAGCTGCACCTCCTATTCTCAACACCCTCGAACACATCACGCATTCAATGTATTCAGAGCTTTTGCTATGCGACACTGATGGAACCTGAGTTCGCGTCCCCGCCCCCGGCTGCGAAATCTCTGCATTTAGACACCGACATCTGTTCAAACACCTCGTTCAATCACCCTACATTTTCACGCCTAGAGCGCACAAGGACCTTATCGAGTTCACCGAACCAAGCGCGGAGGCCTAGACGGTCGATCTTCCGAGAGATAGACGTGGATGGGACGGCGGAGAAGAGGCAAGACTCAATCTATCCTGCGTCGGCCATGCCGATAGACATGATGGAAGGGGACTACTATTCATTCGATGGACATGGCTCGCGACAGGAGAAGGGCTCACCAACACCTTATCTTGAGGAAGAGACAGAATTAGTGCTGCCACGAAGGTCGTCGATACTGTTCCGGTTATCCTTTTTGGCATTTATGATGCTGGTCTCAGTACCGTTGTTATTCGACATGCCATTGATTGGCAAGCCTGGAGCAAGCATTATTGGAGCAACAGCAGGTGTGAAAAGGGGGTCGGACGCCGGCGGCACATCAACCAGGACTGCATTGATTGCTAAGAGATCGGATACTTCTACGGATGTCTGCAATCGATGGGCTCATGCGAGCGCGTTGATCAACGGCACTTTATATGTATACGGAGGCCATGCTACAACGCAGCAAGATCAAGGCGCAACGAATAGTTGGACAAACGACTTCTTCACGATGGATGTGACTAAGGATTTCGATATCTCTAAGCCCGCGCTGAAAGGCCTTTCTCAGCCCTCTGGCCCTCCAGCCGTTGCAAATCATTACTTATGGCAGTCGTACGACACTTTGTACTTGTACGGTGGCCTAGTCTCCGATAGTCCCCGCGCATTCCCTCAACCATACTCGCTATGGGCCTACGATATAGCTAGCTCTCAATGGACTAAACATAGCAATCCGAAGACCTCATCAGGAAACAATAGTGACCCTGGCAATCAGCCTGTGCAGCAAGCGGCAGAAGGAGCTGGCGTCAGCGTACCCGAGCTTGGGCGAGGCTACTATTTCGCCGGCCATCTTGATCCATACACTACTCCTGGATGGCCTCTACCCATTCCGCGACAGTATCTCAAATCTATGATCGAGTATACCTTCCCAGGTCATCAAAACAATGGAGTCCAGAGCTTGAGCGGTGGGCAGAAGGCTGGAAGCGACGGCGTCTGGCGTAATATCACACAAGGTGGTATCCAGGATACCAATACTTTTACCATCCGAGCCGACAGTGCCTTGGTCCACGTACCCGGTTTCGGTGATCAAGGCATCCTGCTGAGTCTAGGAGGTGGTACCAATCAATCATTCGTAAGGTTCCCTTAGATGATTGAGGTCTCTTCCAGTCGAACCCTCTGGCTAATATAGTACATCTTCCTAGTCTCAAATGAATGTCATCGACGTCTACGACATCGCAACTTCAACCTGGTACAAACAATCCACCAGCGGCAGCTACCCCGTCCTGCGCGTCAACCCTTGCGCGGTCGTCGCCTCCGCTCCCGACGGCTCGTCCACCAACATCTATATGTACGGCGGCCAGAACCTAATCCCCTACCTGAACCAGACGCAATATTCCGACATGTGGATCTTGACCGTTCCATCCTTCACCTGGGTCCAAGTCGACACCACCCATCAATCGGTCCCCCCTGCCCGCGTGGGCCACACCTGCAACCTCTACGACGGCCAAATCATCGTCATCGGCGGCTACAACACCAACAACGCCAACCAGCTCGGCTGCGACACCGGCTTCTACGTCTTCGATGCCACCAACCTCACCTGGAACAACAACTTCAAAGCCCTCACCGGCGGCACCCCCCCGGAGAACCCGCAGAACCAGCAACAAGCCCAGCAAAAGGACGTGCAAGGCCTCTCCGGCTCCTATGGCTACCAAGTCCCCGGCGCCGTGCAGCAGGTCATCGGTGGCAACGGCCAAGGCGGCGCCACCATCACTGCCCCCGTCATGACCGCCTCCGCCGGGCCCCTCGCCACGGGCAAGGCAATCACCTACACCATCCAAGGCACCTATACCATCACCGGCGCCAACGGCGCCGTCGTCACCGAAACGGGCTCCACCTCCTCCACCATCAAGCCCTCCCACAGCGGCCCTTCAGGCCCCAACATCGGCGCCATCGTCGGCGGCGTGCTCGCCGGCTTCTTCTTCATTCTAGCCTGCTACCTCGGTTTCTGCGCGTGGGTCTATCGGCGGCAGTTGGCGCTATACAAGGACCACGTCGCAAGGACGCAGCGCGCCGCCGCCGCAGGGGGTATTGGCGAGAAAGCCGCGTTCTTGGGTGGGGAGACGACGAGCAAGGATAGCTCGAGCGCGAGACGCTGGCAGACGGATCAGAGCAGTGGCGTGGGGAGTGGGCCGGGGGGGAGTGGCTACACGGCCAGTGGGACCAGTAACGGGGTGCCGCCTATGCCGGCGTTGGCGGGGCCGGTGGGAGGGAATAGCACGGCGAATAGTAGTACGGAGGATTTGGGGAGGGGGATGGAGCCGACGTTTGTGGGGGTGTTGTTGAATCCGAGGAGGAGCTTGAGGATCGTCAATAGGGATTGAGGTGGTGAGGAAGGGTGAGTGTACATGGTACTCCCCAGGGGGCTTGGAAGAGAGCTGCTATAGATGTGGATCGGCGAAGGTCTGACGTCGCGAGCGGTGAGGAGAGGTTGGAAAGACACACTACTTTCGTTTGGGCGTCGAGATACCAATTCTGTTGTTGTGCTTCCAACAATGGGATATCTCTTAGGGTGGGCGGTAACGATTGTGTATTCGCTGTTTTTTCTTTTGGCACAGTACATAGGTGGCCACTATGAAATGAAGGCACGCACACGAAAGAAGCCTGGAAACGATATTTCGGATAGGTCAGCTTAGTATATGAAATGGTTGCCTGTTTATTGTCTGAACGCCTGGGCTGAAATGAGATGTCATGGTTGCGTTTCTGTACGATCTGAAACACGGTGATGAGACAGTTGCAATAACTCGTTGATGAACCATATCGTCGAAACGGCAGAGCAGCAAGGTTATACCCTTCAAAGGGCAGCCGAAAACCTTTTCGTCACAGGCTACAAACGCAAATCCGCACGTACCCACTGATGGGGCTCCTCTGCGGAGAGGTGATAAATAGCATTATCATGCATTCAGAACAAACAACGCCCACCAGCAGCTCGCCGGACGAAGCACATTCACAAACAGAGATAACCGGGAACGGTTTGGCAGACCGGCCGGGCTGGAATTGTGGGTTACATGCTGCCGTCGATGGGAAGGGTGGCTAGCATTATTTAGGAAGGCATGGTGAGGACGGCATGTAATTGTTAGATGCGGAAAGCAGATGAGTGGGAAGGTCTTGGGGCAGAACAGATGTTACTGTATGCTGAACTTTAGTGCAGGGTGAGGGCTTGGAGCTGGGTAAGGGTATTTGAATGATGGGGAGAGTATATTGAGCGACTGTAAGGTCTATGATTGTTGAGTTTATCTTTGGGTTTGGATCATGGTTTGTGAGCGCTTGATGGGTGTTTTTCTTGCGAGTTATTTGATGTAGTTAAAGCAAGATTATGGATGTGATCAAGATGAGGCTTGAGTGAGACTTTGAGATGCAAGGCAGCGTTTGACGATTACTCATGGTGTAAAACAATTTTCGAAAATTTGGGGACATGTGACTGAGCGTAACAGGAGACCTTCAGGGGGGAAGAAGCACGACTCGGCAAGATATGGTGCACTATGACTTGACACTTTCATAAGGAGAATCTTTGATGAGATGCTTATAGGCTGGTCGAGTAGTAAAGACTTGTAGCTAAAGAGACAAAAGATCTAAGTGATTTACTCACGGTTTTAAGAAGAGGGTTTATTGATCGAATTAAGTTAAATGTTTACTCGATGGAAACCCGACCATCGAAAGGTGCACCATCCCTGGGTATGGGAGAGTCTCCTGCCACTGGAAAGCCAAAGGCCAGATCCTTCGAGCTTCACTAATTTTCTTGGTTCGATGACTGGGCAATCTCAAGCGGCACTGATCGCTGCTTGTAGGTACCATCATCCATAGTCACTATCGGCTAGGTCGAAAAGAACAGTCAGTACGGCATTTAGGTCAAGCGTTGAGTGGCAGTCGTGTACTATCCATCGATTTATTACTTCCTTCCATATCTTTAGGCTCCTTTTTTTCGTGGGAAGGATTGAGAAGGATGTCGGCAAGCGTAAGGCTGATGTCGATCATCATTGCTTGGCGGGGCACTCGCTTAAGGGGGAATTTGATGCTCAGGCCACCTCACAACGGCAATGCACAGAACGCGTCACGCTGGGTTCGGTGTTTATATGTGTCCAGATATTCAGTTACGGCTGCCTGATAATTAGATCGGATTGTATGCACTTCAATACCTATAAGAATCACTGCATGTACCTCCGTACCTTCTGGGATCTGTATCCCAAGCTCGAGCAGCCATGCAATCCTCCCCCAGCATGCTGACCAAAGTAAGTGACCCCAATGCCGCTTAATTCTAGTCTTTACTGACTTGCCACTCAGTTCGAGTCCAAGTCATCAAGAGCGAAAGGCATAGCCTTCCACCCCAAGCGGTCAGTACAGGATCCAGAGCAGCGGACACTTCTCACTGACGTGCGCCAGACCATGGATCCTCGTTTCCCTCCACTCCTCTACCATACAGCTATGGGATTACCGAATGGGAACGTTGATAGATCGATTTGAGGAACATGACGGACCTGTGAGAGGCATCGACTTCCATAAGACACAGCCATTGTTCGTGTCTGGGGGAGACGACTACAAGATCAAGGTCTGGTCATACCAGACTCGCAGATGCCTCTTCACCCTTAATGGTCACCTTGACTATGTCAGGACTGTCTTCTTTCATCATGAGCTCCCTTGGATTCTGTCCAGCTCCGATGACCAGACAATCCGGATATGGAATTGGCAAAATCGATCATTAAGTGGGCGTCCCGGCTAATTATAGTTCATTGCAAGCTGACCTTCAAATCCAGTCTGCACAATGACCGGCCATAATCACTATACCATGTGTGCGCAATTTCACCCCAAGGATGATCTTATCGTGTCAGCGTCGCTGGACCAGTCTGTGCGCGTATGGGATATCTCAGGGCTACGGAAAAAGCACTCTGCGCCTACGTCCATGACCTTCGAAGACCAAGTGGCACGCGGAAATTCAAATCAAGCAGATATGTTTGGTAATACCGATGCAGTGGTCAAATTCGTCCTTGAGGGCCACGATCGAGGTGTCAACTGGGTTGCTTTTCACCCAACTCTGCCATTGATTGTTTCGGCCGGCGATGACAGGCTCGTCAAGCTCTGGAGAATGAGCGGTAAGCATCCCATGCTCCCCTGAACGGTGCCACGAAGCTAAATGCTCTGCAGAAACCAAAGCCTGGGAGGTTGACACATGTCGAGGTCACTTCCAGAATACTTCTGCCTGCCTTTTCCACCCTCACCAAGACCTCATTCTGTCTGTCGGTGAAGACAAGACCATTCGCATATGGGACTTGAACAAGCGTACATCTGTCCAATCATTCAAACGCGAGAACGACCGGTTTTGGGTCATCGCTGCCCATCCGGAAATCAATCTTTTTGCTGCTGGTCACGACAATGGTGTTATGGTTTTCAAGCTGGAGCGAGAACGGCCGGCTTCAGCAGTATATCAGAACCAGCTGTTCTACATCACCAAAGATAAGGGTGTCCGGTCCTTCGACTTTACCAAGAATATAGAATCGCCACCGATGCTATCTCTTAAGAAACTTGGCACTCCTTGGATGCCGCCACGGACGCTCTCCTATAACCCAGCCGAACGCGGTATCTTAGTCACCTCTCCTGCAGACAATGGCACGTATGAGCTAGTGAATTTGCCGCGCGATGCTTCAGGAGCGGTCGAGCCCACGGACATAAAGCGTGGGCAGGGCAACTCAGCAATCTTCGTTGCTCGTAATCGGTTTGCAGTTTTTACCCAGGCAACGCAGCAGATAGACATCAAAGACCTCACGAACGCGACCACCAAGACAATAAAACCTCCTCCCAGCACTACCGATATTTACTTTGGCGGTACAGGCTGTCTACTCATGATCACACCTACGCAAGTTTCACTTTACGATATACAACAGAAGAAGCAGCTCGCCGAGCTTGCCGTGAATGGCGTCAAGTATGTTATCTGGTCGAGTGACGGTCTATATGCTGCTTTGCTGAGCAAGCACAATGTTACGATTGTCACGAAGTCGTTGGAGCAAGTGAGTACACTGCACGAAACTATCAGAATCAAATCTGCGGCATGGGATGATGCGGGCATTCTACTTTATTCTACTCTCAATCACATCAAATACACTCTGCTCAATGGGTACGTATTGAACGCTACCGAAGTGGCATCCAAATGCTGACTTGTTTAAGGGACAATGGTATCGTAAGGACGCTGGACCAGACAGTGTATCTTGTCAGAGTTAAGGCACGCAACGTCTACTGCCTGGATCGAGCCGCAAAACCTAAAGTCCTAGAGATTGATCCTACCGAGTACCGCTTCAAGATGGCCTTAGTGAAGAGGAATTACGAGGAGATGCTACAGATCATTAAGACTTCGAGCCTGGCTGGCCAAAGCATTATAGCTTATCTACAGAAGAAAGGCTATCCCGAGATTGCTCTTCAATTCGTACAAGATCCGCAGACACGCTTCGAGCTTGCCATTGAGTGCGGCAACCTCGACGTCGCCGTGGAGACGGCAAAGCAGCTTGATCGACCCAAGCTATGGACCCGACTTGGCACCGAAGCACTTTCACATGGCAATCATCAGATCGTCGAGATGGCCTACCAGAAACAGCGGAACTTCGACAAGCTGTCTTTCCTGTACCTTAGCACTGGCAATGGCGATAATCTTGCTCGGATGGCAAAGATTGCGGAGCATCGTGGAGACTTCACATCCCGGTTCCAAAATGCACTGTACATAGGGGACGTCCAAAATCGTATCCAAATGTTCCAAGAGATCGATCTCTGTGAGTATCGGTGCGGTGAGAATCTCAAAGGCCAGGACGGCTAATCTGTGTAGATCCCCTTGCCTACATGACTGCAAAGGCTCACGGCCTTGATGAAGAATGTAAAAATATTCTAGAGGCCAGCGACTTGACTGAGGATCAAATCAGTCTACCAACGATGGGAAAGCCTCTGCCGCCACCTAAGCCCGTTGTCCCAACATACAAATCTAACTGGCCAGTGAAGGCTGCTTCGCATTCGTTCTTTGAGAAAGCTTTGCTTGGTGAGGTAACTACGGAGGATGATAAGATCCCGACTGCGAATGGCGTTGATCATAGCGATGCCGTGGAGGAAGAAGCTGCCATTCGCAATGGCCAATTAGGCGAAGCAGAAGACGAAGATGCAGCTGGCTGGGATATGGGTGACGACATCAATGTTGAAGTCGAACCAGATTTCGTCAATGTTGATAGCGCCGAAACTGGTCCCGGTAGCAGCGAAGCTGATCTCTGGTCTCGAAATTCCCCTATAGCAGCAGACCATGTCGCTGGTGGCTCGTTCGAGACAGCTATGCAACTCTTGAATCGTCAAGTCGGGGCCGTCAACTTCGTGCCTCTCAAGCCTCGCTTCCTGGAGATTTACCAAGCTACAAAGACTTATCTACCCGCCAGCGAAGGCCTGCCTCCATTGGTCAACTATGTTCGAAGGACAGTGGAAGAGACGGATTCTCGGAAGATCCTGCCTATCATACCAAGGGATCTGGAAACGCTCGCGAGCACCGATCTGCAAGAAGGCTACGGCGCAATGAGATCGAACAAGCTGGACGATGGCTTGAAAACCTTCAAGCGGATACTCCATTCACTTCTCGCCAATGCCGTCTCCTCCAAGTCACAGGTGGACGAAGCGAAGAAGCTTATCTCGACGGCAGCAGAGTATGCCACTGCCATGGGGCTTGAGCTTGAGAGGAGATCCTTACCTACTGAAGGCGAAGACAACTTGAAACGTAGCCTTGAGCTTTCCGCATATTTCACGATACCTAAACTGGAGGTGCCTCATCGTCAATTGGCGTTGATGGCTGCCATGAAGTTGGCATTCACCAACAAGAACTTTTCTTTGGCTTTGAGCTTTGCAAATCGGATGATCGCCAACGGCGGATCGGCCAAGTTGCTGGAGCAGGTACGATCTCACATTATAGCTTTGTGAACTAGAAATTCAATATGCTGACTTGGTGCAGGCCAAGAAGATCAAGACTCAATGCGAACGCAGCCCGCAAGACAAAATCGACATTGAATTTGATCAATTCGCGGAATTCGACGTCTGCGCATCGTCCTACACCCCCATCTATAGTGGTTCCCCTAGCACCACATGCCCGTTTGACGGATCGAAACATCATTCACAGCACAAAGGAAAACTCTGTAGAGTATGCGAGGTTTGTGAAATCGGCGCTCCAGCGAGCGGTATCCGATTGTTTGCGTCTTAGGCAGGAAGAGGGAGCAATGGCGCATGAAGTGCAAGGCATCATTAAAGTCTATGGTCGCATGGTTGAGCTCTAGTTGGCTCATCAGAATCAAGAAATTCTTAAACTGATCAGTCACATTGTCATTCCGGCCTGGATTAGTCCCACTTCTATTATCATACGCCGCTAATGTCCAGCTCAACGAACCTCAGGGTTGAGCGTGCAACCTGGCGAGCCTGGTCCTGAAGGCTTATTCCGTATCCTACTTTTCTTTGTACATGCTGCTCCTTACGAATCCGTATGCTCTTTATAAATCCGATCAGCTAGTCAGTCTCTCCTCAAGCAGCATTACTGACATCATTTCCCCCATCATTCGACCTGCTCATGACGACTATACCATATGCTCGAAATCATACGACCAACGCCGCCAACACCAACCCTCAACCCCAAGCATTGAGCGGAAATGCATGGTCGGTGAGCCTCGAGGTACTTATATCCTGGAGTTGGGGTAATATTGTCTCTCAAAGTCTGACACATCTTACAGGAAGGAAGGGAACGGTATTTTCAACTGCATTAGGCATATGCGGAAATATGTCTTTGACGGCTGGAGGCGAAAAAGGAAACCGCAATCTCCTCACTAGCAAGAGATACTTTAGTAAATGACATGCATGGATTGAAGATCCACCTGTCAAGAGGGTGTGCCCAACTCTGAAGTTTCAGACTAATTCGTCTATCATCAGGGACCGCGACCGATCATTAAGACTGTCAAAAAACCCTGACAAGCAATCCTCTGCGATCTTTGCCCCTACACCAGAAGCCACTAGTCTTAGGACCTCAATTATCCAGTCTTGAAGGATCATCCGGCCAAGGAAGCGGCCGACTTCGTCCAACAGCTTACGATCTTCTCCTTTATGCCCTTGGCGCTGCTGGGAGATTTCGCAAACCGGAAGCCGGATATCCCTAATGAACAGCTGACGGCGTGTTATTGGACGACCCTGACGTTTTCGCGACATCATGCGCGTTTGAAGATGAAGAATGCTGTCCAGTCGCTGGAGGTCTGATCATTTGCGCGATCGGTGCTGTTGTAATACTGTTCGGGTGGGTCACATTCTCCTGTTAACCCTCTGAGCTCTTGTGGCTACTTTCGAGGGTTTTTGTCGCTGCGTTGCAATATGCTGGTTGCTAGTTTCACTGTCACTCTGTGCTGATGCGCCGTTTCCTTGTGTTGTTGGCTATCCTGGATTATCTGGGAGAAAGTTTTGTTTGTCAGTAACCAGGGTTGTTGCACTCGTCTGACCAGCATCAGCAACCATTGCTTCATTCGATGATCGGGTGGTCTTTGTCACAACCTCAAGACGTTTCACTCGCAAGCCTTTTGCATTGTCCTTGTCATGATATTCGGATCGCTGGTAAGGCTATCTTGAAGATGCCTCGCTGTGCTGGCAAAAACCCGTGTGGAGAAACAGAAGAGTACAGCTGTGCCCTTTACGTATCGAGGGTTTGAAAGTAGACGTTGATAATCAGCACGATGCCATAGCTTGGGAAGCATATCCTCTTGGCACATGTAAGCACTCATACAAAATATGAAGTCTCGGTTGTTGAAAATCTCTCGATCGAGGAGGCATCTTTCCAAGACGCTGACAAAGTCTCCGAGGTTCTCGTCTTCAGTCGACTTCATGGTACAGAACCTAGACTACATCGATACGGAGGTTTCCGTTTCGCCGGGATCTCTGTAAAAGATCAGCAACCAGAGTCGCCAAGATGAGATAAACTTACTCAGGAGCTTCCGTCTCCACCCCTGGGGCCGGACCAGGTTGCTCTGTGGTCCCAGACTCCACTATCTCTCCCTCCACAATATCCCCTTCATCCATTGTTAAATCGATGAAAATCTTCGCCTGCTTTCTCTCAGGCTTATGCTGCGTCTCCTCATCGGACGAAGTCGGGTCGATCAATGGTCGTTTCGAGCTCACTGTATGGCCTTGATTCGGCGTAGCTTTTGAAGAAGATGCCAGCGCCGAACAATCCATTCCGAGTCGAGCAGAAACGATCACCCTTGGAAGGGGTTTTGCCTGTACCTGGTCCTTGTTCGGATGACATGATCGAAGAGAGTGACAAGCTGACTTTGATACTTGGAATCCCATCAAGGTCTTTCAGGGGAGACCCTCTATATCAACACTCTACAGTGTTTGCCCTGAGGTATTGCGCGAACCGGAAACTTCAGCAAGGATGACATGGCATCGCTGTTGTTACCGTACGCGTCGATCGGGTGCGCTGGACAACTCTTACGTATCTATTGAGGTTCGTCTCCCTGAGTTGGCACGTTTTACATCTCCAGCCTTGGACGTTCTGCACCGCAGCATAGCAAGGACTTCATCCGGATGATCCTATCCTTCGTACAAGCATTGCATCATATCAAGCACCGTCCGTGATCGACTGCCCTACGCGTCATTGAACGTCTCCTTCACGTTCTACCAGACCCCGATCTGTTGATGAGACCCAGCGCGATCCTATTGATCCCAAGAACCCTTATATCACTCGGGGATGTATGATCGCATCCTAAGAAGCCTCGCTTTCCGGTTATCGGCAGGGACTCTGCCACAGGTTAGGCAAAATCCCATCTGTAACACCTTCGCCGCCAAACCAAATTTCGTTCCGTCAGAGCTGCGATTCTGCTCATCACCAAGAGGCTTCGAAGGACAAGCCTTCAGCTGCTTGCGAGCTTGCAGCATAAGACTCGCGCTTGAACAACGATCAAACGTGATGACTGCTTGCAGGTCGCTGTGACCTCCTATCGGCAATCTAGGAAAGGACAGTGGTTCTACGCTCCGTGTCGACACGTCATAGGGGGTTAAGAGGCACGAAGCGCTCGGCCGTGGGGGCGAGTATTTACTGGGGCGGAGAGGCGACTAGATCAGGCGAACAGGCGGGTTGGTAAGGAGAATATGGTCTATTTGTGGTTGGTAGTTTACGGCTACTTCAGAATGTCAAATAGGAGTACGAAACTTCCGCCGAAGGGTCCTCTATATTGGTGGGAGGAGAAAAACTGGTTTCTTTATCTGTATGGACACTATGCTGTTAAGATGAGCTGATCAACCCCCTTTCCAGAAGGTACATCAAAGACAAATTCCTCATGGGCCCCACACGAGCCTACGGCATTGTCCGATCTGCGGATTCCATTGACGAGCGAATGAAGGCATTCGCCTTTTCCATACACCTCTGGGCTTCCTGCTCAAGCCCCATAATGTTGGCCATCGTCACGACATCATGGGGTGTGTTGTCTTCGACATGGAGCTCAACTGGTAGTCGTCGATATGGCCGCCATCTGACTCCCCAGCTCCATGTTATCCGTGCAAAGAACCTCCGATCCGCCCGTCTGAACGAACAGCGGACATGGCGTCGAAAACGGATGACGAGCCGGTGACGCATACGGGTGCTGCTCATCCATACCATCCCCCCAAAAAGGCGCATGCTCCCCACGCCGCAAACCGCGCCGGTATATAGTCCGAACGATAGTTCGAATTGCCGGACCACGTCGCTGCATCTACCGACTCGGCTACGTTCGTCCATGGCGAGAAGAGACCCGCACAGCGAGGAGGCGGCAGTTCCCACAGGGCGGACTCGGCGATATACCGCCGCAACATCAGAGCGAGATGGCCGCCAGCGCTATCCCCGCTGACGACAGTGCGGTCGGCCGGGATGCCGAGTGTGGTGGACAAGATAGGCGTACGCCGTGATTGCGTCCTGCAAAGGCGCTGGGAACCGCCCGCCACGGTTCTGTGCAAGTCGATATGGCGGACAGAACACGAACGCCGCGCCAGCATGTTGTTCTTGCAGGATGTGTGCAGCGTACCCGCAGGTATCGGATCGGCCGTCACCCATGACAGAGGCGCCGCCCTGGAAATGCCACACTACGAAGCCGTTCGAGTCTCCGCTGTAGACTGTGGGATACCATGTCGATCCCATACGGGCAGGTATTATTGGCAGCATCGACAGCGCTGCCGGTGTAGATGGACGAGGGGCCGGGCTCGACGACGACGACGAAGCGCTCCTTTCCGGCACCTGCGTCCAATGACAGTGGCGCGCGCGGCTGCGCGATGCTGAAGTTGCGTAGGAATACCTTGCGGAGGGTGGGTGACGAGCGCTTGGCGGTAATGTCCATGCTGGCCTCTGGCGGAACGGCGGCGGGATGTAGAATAAGAGCCAGAGGGGGAAGTGAGCTTCGACGAAGGAGGCGGCAGCAGCGGTGTGCAGTACTCTCAGCGGTTTGACTGACGGGGGCCGACATGGTGGAAGGAGAGGAGAGTCTTTGCAATCTCGCAGTACGTGGAAGCAATGAAAAGGAGAGTGCTTTTCGAGCGTCTTACGGTGCTGTCGGGAGCGCTGTCTAGACGAGGTCCTGCAAAGTATATGTCCTAAGTTGCTGCTTGGAGAGCCATCACGCTTGAGCACATACGGATTGGGCCGACAGTGCGAAACGTACAAGGCAAGGTGTTTCTGAGCTGTCTATGTGTGGTGGCTACCGTCGTAACGCAAGCTATCAGTTTTTGACCGCAAAACCCTCCTACTTTGATTGGCCCTTGGAATTATAGGAGACGGTTTACAAATAGCTATATCTGGAGTCGAGCAGGTCTCACAGTGTGTATTACCGCTGGATTTACTAGGAGATAACCGTATGGAAGCCGCCAATCGTGGTCATCGTCTCAGACTTGTTAGCAAGCGAGCAGAAGAAGGCAAGTCAGTTACGAAAGAGGCGAACATGCACATCTAAGAGTACTGTAATGCCAAATCACTTCGTGACCGGGCTTTGCAATCAAACCTGTCTGCGAGTCCAGCCTGGCTTCCTCAGTTCTTGTAGAATTGGCCTCTCACAGTCGGATCAATGTCGAGAGCCTCCCACGCCGCGCGGGCAATTTCTTCGTTGAAATTCTGCATCACATAAGTCGCCAGCATATCAATGCCTGTGATCGGGTCAGCCTTGACGCTCCACGGAACATTTGGCAGGACAACAGAACTCACCGGCACCAGCGCCGCCCGACGTCCAGAGGTGGCATGGACCAGAGGTGTCCGTGACCCACCTTTGATCAAGCCACTCGACCTGCGGATGGAGCTCCTTCGCCGCAGCCAAGAATCCGCGATTCGTCGTCGCCCGTTTGTGGTCCAGGACGCCGGCATCCGCCAACCATAGGGAGCCAACGCAGGTGGTCATGATGACCTTTGTCTTCTCGGCCGCCTCCTTGAGGTACTTGATCGAGGCGGTGGGGCGGTGAGTCAAGGGCGGCCCGCCGATGACCAGGATGTCGAGGTCGCGGGGAGCGTCGTCGTAGGTGAAGGTCGGGACGATCTTCATGTGAGGGGTCATGGTTGCGGGTTGGAGGGTGGATGACAGGTAGTAGAATTCCATGTCGGTTGCCAGAGGCTTCAGGTGGGCGAAGGCGCCGCCGCACTCGGCGTTGCAGATGTCGATGTACTCGGTGCTGAGGTTGCCGAGGAGGTCGATGCAGGTCACGTCGCTGAGCTGGACGTTTTCTATGAAAACGCCGATTCGAAGAGGGGCCATGAGTACGGTTGTTGATGCTTGGAAGAGTGCTAAGAGATCAAGCGTACTTGGTGTTGGGTGATTCCTCTGTAGGCGGGCGCAAACGTTGTATTATATGCCCTGACAACCATCCATAGCTGATGTCAAAACTATCTCAGGCAAGCCCGTTTCAGGCAGCAGCAAAAAAAATGTACCAATCGGATACGGACAACAAGTGCGACGAGAGAGACCGACCTACTTGACGAAAAAATGATCAGGGAGCACAGGCAGCAGTATTTGAGGAGCGTAGGCACTAGCATCCCCAACAGCGAAGGTAGTCGAAGCCACAATTCTGTATCCCTGGACTAGCACGAACTCGAATGGTACTTTCCGCTACTACTTCGTGCGTGACATCAACCGGAAGCTTTGGTTGCATGAATATTGACAGAAGAAGATGAGAACGGGGTTGGCGGGATTTGCAGGGGTTCTCCTCGATCAACGCAAGTGACAATGTATTTTCGATCAGCCGGGAAGTGTGCTGACTGGCTAAAGTTCTTGCTGGCCTTTTATTGAAGTACCTTCTAAGATGAAGTAACGGGATTGCGTTTGAGATTGCTTCCGGGCATTGAACGCATATTTCCGCATATGCTTAATGTCGTTGAATAGAATACTGTTCTCTTCCTTCTTATAACATCTGTCAGAATTTGAGAGACAATATAATCTCAACTCCAAAATATACGATTCTCGAGACTCACTGATCAAGCACTCTCGCTCAGTACTTCAGGTAGAGAGTTAGTGGTGGCGTTGATCGTAAGCTTTCGAGCATATGGTATAGTCATCAAATTAGATTTGATGCGAAAACGTGGTTATCTTGGTATCCCTATGCATTACTGCATTGACAAACGCGAAAGTTGACAGCGTAAAGTTTGATAAGGCTATACACGTGACCTGCTTCCGGCTTGAAAAGGGTCACAACGCATCTCACCAACGTGTGCGACACTTGCGCAGTGGCCAAGTCATGATTGCTGATGTGTGTAATCCGTGCTGTGGCAGTCAGCGAATGTCGTAGAGCGATAGCATATAAAGCGTCTCCTGAACAGTTTTGTCAATCTCTCAGGCTTCCAATCGAGCTCGTTTATTTCATGGATCCTACCAGCTCCAAAAGGCCAAGGACGACGCCTAATCCAGGCGAAGAAATTACGGAGAGAGGTCACAGTACGCAACCCCAAGCAGATCGCTTGGCAGAAACATTCCATTCACATGCCCGAACCGATCGTGACCTTATGCCGCCCCCTGAACGACCATCTGGTAACAGGAAATCATCCAGGGACGCGACGCAATCCAGATCCATTGGAAAGAGACCAGAAAACCCCTTGGGCTTGAGAACGGCTGATGTAAACGTTGCGAAAGGAGACACAGTGACGCCAATTGCCGAAGAGCAACTTGATCCTGTCCCAAAGAGGGACACGAAGGCTTCCAAGTATATTCTTCCCAGATTGTAGGCTTGACCTACTTACTTGTGACAGAGATTCAAATGCTGAGGATCTGCAAGAGCCAAATTACCTCAAATTCGCTACTCTAATGTCGGCTGAGGACGAAGACCTACGTAACTTTGTCGACGCCTTAGTCGCGAACATTCCTCTAGATAGCTACCCTACAGACCGAGCTTTCATAGTCACCATGACAAGGTATATGCTCCGAGAAGGTGTTTTCAACAAGCTGCACGACGGTGTCGATTACCAACGACTTCTTTTCAGCCGCTTAGTAACTGGCATAGCTTCTTTGCTGTCAATGGCACTGAGCTGTGTGACAACCCAGCTAAAAGATCTTGAAGACATTGCTCGTTCTATGGTGGAAGCAAACCAGAGTGCTGCCAATCAAAAAGAGAATCAGGCCCGACCGCCAAGTACTAATAACAGCGCGTCGGCCAGCCAGGTTTATGGAGGCGGTAATGCAGACTGATCCATAGATCAGCAGGCGGATCCTGCGCATGGATACGCGGGCTTGAGGCGGCATGAAAGGGCTTACTGTCTCGGTCCAAATAGTAGGAAGAACGACAAGGCGAAATGGAGGAAGAATAGAGCAAGCGAGATCGCTTTAGGAGCGATTTCGCATGCTACGAATAATCAGACGAAGGCATAGAATCAGAGACCAGCGCTCACCTACCGGTGTTGAGGCTAACCAGAAGTATTTGAGCAGCCCTATTGTCGGTCACTACCACTAAGATCATCTTTACCATATTCTAGCACAGTGTCCCCAGCTCTGAGCCCCACCATCTTGACACTAGCGGCCCAGAGTACCTTCTGCTTCGTTTCGTCCCTCGCTTCTGGCCCTGCTTCTGCTTTCATGCTCCCATCAAGATATAAAGCTTGAGGATGCTTGCCATAGTCTTTCTCATTGAAGCTTGCAGCCAGAAGATCACCAGCCGATTTCCACGGTGTCCGGTAACTCCCGTTTGGCCGGAGCCAAGTCACGAGTGATATTACCGATCCGAGAATGTAGTGCAATAGAAATTGGACTGCCCATGAGGCGTCTTTGACAAGCCCGGTATTGGGCATTGCGCCGGGATCGACGGCTAGAACGGATATATTGGAGTGGTCGGCGGTGGACGCCAGGTGGCGCTGGAGTTCGTACCTGGAGTATGCTCTATCAGGGTATCGCCGAAAGAGACCCGCGAGTTGACCTTACATGAACATTATAATCAGAGTCTTGCTCCGCCCGTATCTTCTGTATCCGGCAGGGTACTCGTCGCCCATTTTATCTGTTATTCTTTCATACGCCAAAGTCTCCGGCTCGTCCCATATCGTCCTATCTTCGTCGCCCCGAAGAAACATGTTATTCCTCGCATCATGCGGATCATGGCTCCAGCTCGAGACAATAATGATCCTTCCCTCGCCCTTGTCCATACTCTGCAGCAATAGCAGTACCAACAGAAAGTTCGCTAGGTAATTGACTCCAAAATGGGTCTCGAAGCCATCCTCGGTGAATTTTTGCCCTTTGCCATCTTGCACAGCAGCATTGAGCACGAGGGCGCGTATGAGAGGGAGATCACCAGCTGCAATACGACGATTGATTTCCCCTGCTCCAGCGCGGACGCCCGCAAGGGTGCTTATGTCAAGAGGGATTATCTCGTGCTGAGCAGGGTAGGCGGAATCATTGACGGCTGTCTTCGCTGCGTATGCGGTAGCGGGATTGCGGACGGTGAAGATACCTTTGTAGGTCTTAGCTTCTGGCGATGCGAGAAAGCGTGATACAGTGGCTACTCCCAGGCCGCCGTTGGCACCGGTGAGTATGAATGTGCCTTTGGGACTGGCCATTGGAGGCAATCACAGCACTTGGGTAAACGTTGGCGTTAATTGGTGACAATGAACGCGTAGGGGCACGTGAGTTTTAGAGGAGATTGGTGGAAGCTCTTTGCTACTTTAATGTCTAGCCCTTATATTGATCACCAGCCCGTCCCACCAGGCATACTCGCTTTCACCTATTAATGCAATCCACCTATCAATGCAAACGCGCTAGTGGTTTAGGTGCAGAATCTAGGGTTATGAGCCTTAACCCTAGGTTTTTATACCTAAATTACTAGTGCGTTGCATTGATAGGTGGATTGCATTAATAGGTGAAAGCGAGTACTAGTAGTCTGGCTCGACACCTGCATTATGAACAAGGAGCGGACCGCCGACTCCAATTAGAGCTAGCTCGCACATCTCCAAATCTTTGGCGGGGTGTTCACTAAGGTACTGGAGAACAACGCACCACCAATCAAGGTGACAACCAGTAAAACAGCCAAGCTAGTACCATGAAGCGTGATGAAAACATTGTACTACTTGTAGGTTGAGACAGCAGGAAGCTCTGCTTTCTGCTGTTATTATGGCACATCAACACTGGCTGACGGAAACCTTGACAGGGTTAGCGCACCATTCCACAACGAGGTTTTCCACTCTTAGCGTCGGAATTCTGTGGCTACCTGCCATAAGCGCAGCGCAGGTTCTCCATCCCGACTTGAGCATTTCTTGTGAAAACTATCTATTTGGTCCTGCGAGACCATCTCAGTATCTAATGTTATGTAATGTAGCGTATGACCTAGTCCAGACCCATGTCAAGTAAAGTATCTTCCAAAGCTCGATGCCGATGCTGTGGCATTGATTGATAATCAATGTACATGTATCTAGCAGCATCAATAAATCCTATACTATCCTTACACTCCACATATCCCACCCTCCTTCTCCTCCCATCTTCACCATCTCATTTTCAAGTCTCCTATTCTGTCCTTATTCTGATCACCAGCATCCATCATCGCGGCTTTCCGTGCCACAGCCCTTAGAATGACCAACTTCAACATCTCCATCGTTTCAGACACCGTCTGTCCCTGGGTATTTCCTTCCCGTTGTTCCCTTCTCCCCTCTTCACACTTACCACCAACAGTGCTACGTCGGCAAGAACAAACTCGACCGCGCCATCGCCACCCACAAATCCAGATACCCAACCGACACCTTCCATACCACATGGCACCCCTACTACCTCAACCCCTCCGCCCCCAAGACCAGCATCGACAAACGCCAAATGTACGCCTCGAAGTTCGGCCCGGAGAAATCAGCTATGATAATCCGAACCCTGCAGGACGTAGGCAAAGAAGTCGGAATCAATTTCAGCTTCGGTGGGAAGACGGGGAATACGCGGGATTCGCATCGCGTGATTGAGATGGCGGGACGGAAAGGAGAAGATGTGCAGAACAGAGTTGTGGAGGAGCTATTCGCGGCGTATTTCGAGAAGGAGCAGGACATCACGAGTCATGAGGTGCTGAAGGTGGCGGCGGTGAGGGCAGGGATTGAAGGCACGGAGGTGGATGGGTGGTTGAAGGGTGATGATGGAGGCGAACCGGTTGACAAGGCGGTTATGGAGGCGCAGATGCAGGGGATCAGTGGGGTTCCGAATTTTACGTTGCAGGGTAAGTATAAGATCAAGGGAGCGCAGGATGCGGACGCATTCGTAAGGGCATTTGAGCAAGTGAAGGCTATAGCAGAGATGTAGCTCGGGTGTGCATAATGTGCACCATGTGCTGCATAGTGTGCTATCTTACTGCCATGTTGCTAGATGAGGGAAATGACAGGAATATCACCTCCTGACGCAAAGATCGCTGCGAATAACCCACTTCTCCCCAACTGTGACTTCCGATCCTTCGTGTAATAGACAATCTTGACCACTGCCAAGGGTCAAGAGTCAGCAATTATCTGACAGAGTTGAAGGGTACGCGGCGGCTAGGGTCTTCGCGGCGAAGACTTACTGTTTGTGCAGGAGCGCCATTCCTACTTCCAGACCCACCGAAACTGGCTTGGCACCCTCGCTTGACTTCCCAGAGAACATTTTCGCTTGCCCTAGCTCAGGGTAGAAGATGGTCTCGCCTCCATGACACCCTGCCACCGAAACTGGCTTGGCACCCTCGCTTGACTTCCCAGAGAACATTTTCGCTTGCCCTAGCTCAGGGTAGAAGATGGTCTCGCCTCCATGACACCCTGTGGCCGGGCTGGTCAGGTATATTAAAAGGGTCCATGTTGTTTTGGCAGGAATCGCCGGTGTTGAAGGAAACATGATATTGTTGGACTCGTCATCTGTTGTGAAATTGAGTGCGTTAGCCCAGGACTCGGAGTATATTCTTGCAAGAATGTGGATAAGAAATAGCGCAATGATCGCTCGAGCCATCGGGTCTGTGTACGCTAACAAGATACTGATTGTGAAGGCTTGAAGAGGCGAATCCTTTGGACATATTGAATGCTTGTAGAATATATATATATAATGATCATGAGGGGCTTGCCACACAATGAGCGCCCATTCGTGCTGGCACATGGAAGAGACGCTTACCCGAAGGGATCCCAATTCTGCAGATGACCAGGCCGCAAGGCCGCAATTCTGTCTGGCAAAACCCAAACGAAGAAAAGCACGCAAGGATCAAGGCCGGGACCGAATAAATTTGGCATGCTATCCCATACGGCTTCATCGAAGGGGCTCCAGAACCATAGGTTGTAGATATAAAGGAACAGTGACAAAGACCAAACTGTCTCTTCGTCGGTAATGAGAATTATTTTGACCAGTAGATCACGCATGATCCAACAGAAGAAATAATTCGTCATGTAGAGGGTCACTGCGAATATAATCTACCGCAGGATGGTTTCAACGTCCATCGGTATCTCGTGGAACGTGTTTCCTACCAGGGAATATCGCAGTAGAAGGTGAGGACCGATTGCAGAGGGTCAAGGAAGATATAATAGGCGGATGATCATGGGAAACATAATAGAAGCGGAAGTTGTTTGTGTCTGATAGTTACGAGCTAGACATGCTGTGTCGTCTTATACCAAAGAAACGCGTATAAGAAAGATTCCCTTCAACTTCAACTAACAAACATGAACAGTATATACTTACAGTGCTGGCCAAAGAATTGGCCTTTCCCATATCGATAAATTCTCAGCCTAGGATTTAACCCAAGCACGTCCCCTCCCCACAGGCTCCGAAGTGCATCTGAGTGTGGTATCCCGTGGTCTGGATTACTGCTACTGGCCCCCGTGACCAGGGCTTTCAGGGCAGTACCACTCCATAGCGCTTCTGCGAACTGAGGATCATCCACCTGAAATCGATCGTTGACCCTCAGAGCCTCGTCTTTCTTAGGTTGGCCTGGAGTGGTGATAAGGGGTAAAGAACAGAGAAAAGACACATAATTCCTGCATAAGGTAGGAGTGAGAAGATTACGGACGACAACGATTTGGTCTTCAAGAATGGTCTCCAACGATAGATCTTCCGAAGGTATCAGCGGCTGAAGTGGAGGCCAGTTTGGGGGCGGCTCCTGTACGATAGCCTTGCGCTTCGCAGGAGCCGCGAGCTTCTTCGAGGTCTTTGAAGGCATTTAACTGTTATTGACAGAATTTTTGGTGAGGCCAAGTTCAGTCCCTCAACGACAAAGAAGAGTATCTAATCTACTCAGTTGAAATGAGCTCAGGCCAGCAGCAGATCTAGGCAGAGATGGTGCGTCGGGCAATCCAGCTCCTAAACGGGTGCAAGAAGATGGAGGTGGAGACAGAGATGTGGTATTTATACATATACTGGCATGTTCAACAATTGTTGGACGGTTGTGTATGTTGATGCGGCTCTACCTCGGGTCGATCCAATACCGTATCCTCGTGATTTAGTTAGCGCCTCTTTCACCGAACGATCATCAACACTTGTAGAAGCCCCATTGACAAACACGATTGCCGTTCATGTGTTGAATCTTCCTTCACTTCTGACCGATTTCTCTCTTCTCTGAAACTTCTGGTATACGACCATATGTGCTTTTCCGGAGACGCACAATCATTGCGGAAGCTAAAAGGGAAGTCGCGCCGGCAGCGCATGAGCTTGCAATTGGGTAGGAGCGCCTTGGCACCTGCAGCTTGTGCAGTCTTGACTAAAGTAGCCATGGAGAGAAACCAGCAGAACGGCGTGCACATACCTCCCAAGTACAATGATTCATCGCAGAGCCCACCAAGCGAAAGGCAAGCACAGCCGCAGACCGCCACTAGAACACCTTCCAAGCGAACGAAGTTCGAGAGATACCTAGCAAGAGAAGGAGTGCGAGCGCAGAATGTCAAGAAAGCCCTTGAAGCCTTGCATCCCGAAGACGTTGAAATCAACAAGATTATTGAAGAAATGTCTTCACCACCTTGTGACGTGGTTGCACCTGAAGATGAATATGGCTTCCGAGATACATCACATGCGCCGGACCTCGCACATTATCAGAAGTTCATATCTACCCCCAAGACTACTCGATCAATGACCCAATCCTCACGTGGAAACCAGACTCAAGGCGACGCGGACGACGATCCTAATACCGATGGGGCGCTTTCTATGGCGGAATCAGACATCCCCCGGATATCGGCTTTTGCGAAGCTCGAGTTCGATGATGGTGAATTTTACATGAACACATATTCTGTTGAATTAGGTCGCGACCTGAGCTCTGCTCGGCAAGCAGTCCAGGATGCAGAAGAGCCGGCGGAGAACACACGGTCTAAGAGAAGGAAGAGGAGTGCAAGTAGTGGGCCCCCTTCACGTCCACCACGTAAGGTGAAACGGAAGCATGGTCGGCATCATCCAAGCAGTGTCGTCAGCGAGAACGGAGGCGTTATCGCTGTGGATCGTTCAGACTCCGAATCAGTCGATGGACATATCGTGAAGAAGACAAAGTCCACCAGCTCCTCGTCATTGCAAATGTCTCGGAAAGGTTCGATGCTTTTCGCACCACAAGCGACCGACTACCAAGCTTTGGCCATGGCATCCTTATTGGGTTCTGTTGCTTTCCGTCAATTCGCCGGATCTAACCTTCCGATACCAGCTCCAGAGGCATGCCCCTTGATCCCTATCCACCCGCCGGTCTCAGGGCAGACGCAGACAGACGAGAGTCGACGTTCCTCAGGAGAGGGTGCTATTGAGGACGCAGTGGGAAGCTACAAGGCGATTTCACGCAAGCACGTCAGGATCGCCTTCTGCTTCGAGAAACATTATTTCCAAATCCATATACTTGGTCGAAACGGAGCTTATGTTGACGATGAATTTTGTGCTGCCGGCGACGTTCGTCCGCTTACGAATGGAAGCTCGATCCAAATAGGTGGTGTGAGTGTCAGATTTCAATTGCCCGACGTCGCCCCAGGAGACACTGGAGCGGAAAGCAATACCAACGCCGATTATACATTCAACAGCAGATCAGGCTACATAGAACGTAGTGGTATGGAGAGTAGCAGTGAAGCTGACAATGAAGACGATGAGCCGGAAGACGCTGAAGAGGAGGTTGAAGAGGAATCAGATAGACCCAGGCGCGCAAGTCGAAAAGCAGCTCAGAAAGCTTCAACCAAGAGAGTGTCAAAGAACGTTAGCCCTATCAAAGTAAAAGTCGGCAAATCTGGCAAATCTGGAAAACAAGCCCCTCCCAAACCCGAGATGGCACCACCAGTTCAGAAGCGCAAGGGTCCTGGACGACCGCCAAAGAACGGGATCATGTCCAAAAGGGAACAAGCTATACTTGCAAGGCAGGCAAGAGAACAAGCCAAGGCAGCTGTCCAAAAAGGCACAAACGGTGAATCAGCACAGCCGAAAGAAAAGGCTAGCCCTGAGGCCAATCTTGAAGACTCCTCTACGCAGCCGAATGGCAAGAGGAAGTACACCAAGCGAAAGAGTAGGGTCGAGCTTATGCAAGGGCAACAAGGCACTCGGGAGAGCACAGAGCATACCGATTCCGTTGCGCCCGAACAGATCGCACCGTCCAAATCTGCGAAGGAGAAGAAGCCACCAAAACCACCGAGATCGCCATCACCGGTGATTGATAGGAACTCTTTGACAGACGAGCAGCTAGCCAAGCCAACTGCTTCGTATGTGGTGCTTATCCACGAGGCGCTCACGGAGCACGCTGAACAAGGCAAGGGACCAATGTCTCTTCACCAGATATACAGCTCCATTGCGAGAAAGTACCCCTACTTCAAATTCATCGTCACCACTGTGGGCTGGCAGAGTAGCATCCGTCATAATCTTCTGCAGCATGAGGCTTTTGAAAAGATCGAGCGTGAGGGCAAAGGCTGGATGTGGGGACTCAAAGCAGGGGTGTCCATCGAAAAGGAGAAGAAACGGAGAACCACACCACCGCAATCCCATCCTCAATACTACCCACCGCCTCACATGATGCAGCACCCATTTCCCTACTACCCAGGTATGCCGCCACCGCCGAACGGATACATGCTTTATCCGCAATACGGACCCCCACCCGGCGTGCATCCCGGTATGCGTCCGCCTCCCAGCTACCCGTCAGGGCCATTCCCTCCTCCACACAGGGCACCCGGACAACCTCTCCCAATCATCAACGCCGCAGCCGACACCTCGTCCTCATACCAATCTCCCTACGCCCCATCTCAAAAGCCCAACCCACCTCCCCCAGCATCAGAAGCGCCAATCTCAAACGGAGCCTCCCCCAAAGAACGTTCCCAGCCGCAGCAGGCTCCCAACGCTTCCCCCATAGCAGCACCCAACCCCCAACCCCCCGCCACCATCTCAACCGAGAAGCAACATAAACTCGACCACTTCCGCGCCGCGGTCATGCAGTCCATGCCCGACAAGACCTTCGGCGAACACCTCCTCTCCTCCGCCATCGCCCGCTCCCTAGGCACACAGACGCATTCCACACTCCCCGGCCACGGCGCGAACCTCCCTGAGCACCCACAGGAGCTTTTCATCATGCAGACGGTGCGCAAGATCCTTGACGAGGCGCCGAAGAAGGCGCAGACGCCGTGCGGCTCGACTGAGAGAGGTGGGGATGGTGGTGGGGGTTGGGGGCCTGGTGAGGCGGGAGGAAAAGTTGGGGGGGGACTGGTGGAGAAGGGGGGGGAGGAGGAAGTGAAGCGCGAGGGAGAGGGGGATGCTACGGAGAATGCTCCCCCGCCCGCAGAAAATGCAAGCGTGCCATCGAAAGGCTTTGGCGAAGAGTCTAAGGCGACGGATTCCAGCAAGCCCACCACGGCTGGGGTGGACAACAACCCTGCCGCTAGCACGCCTCAGGAGCCGCAAACAGCCACAGGGAGCGAGGGCTGATGGTGCAGAAGCAGTGAGTACGCGGTTTCAAAGCACGTTTACATATTTTGGAATTGGAATTTCAGTGGCATGCTCAAGCAACTGCGCGCATGCTTTCGATGATTTCACAGTTTCCACACATCATACCGAGAGCTAGGTCGTCTCCAGATAGCTTTGTACCTGCGACAGCTGGCTTTCTGATAAAAACAAATCAAAAAGACGTTCCCCCATCTTGGCCAAAAAGTCCTTACGTGCGTGCGCCTTGGAAGTGCACCCTGAAGTAAACGCCTTACACCATTCATAGGGGGTCAATGCCAGGAGTACGCCTTCCTGCCAACCGTATGTCATCTAGTGCGGGCGTTCTCGTGGGCATCTGAAGTTTCATAGAGATAGAGGTTTGGATCAACCGTGACAGGGAGAGAGGCAAAGCCGAGCGGAGATATCCGTCGAATCTAAATGGGCATTTCCATCTCCGCCTGCAGCTTCCGTAGTTCCGCCTCCTCGTCGTCTTCCTCGACCGGCGCCGGCGCTCTCGTCTTTCCTTTCACTACTCACACAGCAAGTCAGCACCATATCTCCTACATAACCTCAATTCCCCTCTACTCTGCTGTTCCACCCTCCCCCTCCTTTCTCGTTCCAACAATACGCACTCTCTCATCCATCCAGCTCCAGGTTCTCAGGGGTACGAAAAAGATAGAGAACTCACGTTCGCCGTTGACACCCGCGGGCAGCGTTCTCTGCAGCTGATCCTGCGGCACCGTGCCCGTCTTGAGCATCTTCTCGTCCAGGTTCTCCTGCTCCAGGGCTGCGAGGTCGGCTTCCAGCTCGTCCTCGTCGATGGGTTCGGTGATGGGCATGCTGGTGATTGCGTTGCCGATTTCTTGGGTGAGTTCGTGCTGCTCGCGGAGTTGTTCCCTGTTGCCAGCGTGCGCTGTCAGTGATGCTATGCTGGGAAATGGTCCTGGGGCAAGATATAAAAGTGGGGGGGGAGTGGATGGGGATCGAGAGGGTAAAGCGCGAAAGCGGTGGGAGGGTAGAGCAGGGAAAGGGGGAAACGGACATTGTGACATCGACATCCTCCATCGTCATCTTGCCGTGGATCTGCTTCATCGCCGCGCCGGCATTCTTCATCGCGACCAGGGTTTCTTGGTTGATGTTTGCGGACTCGATCGAGTAGATCTGCTGCTCGAGCATTGAGATCTGGCCGTTTGTTTGCTCGAGGGAGTGCTCGTGCTGCTTTTTGCGCTTAAGTGCGTTTTTGGCCACTGTCCTCGTTCAGGAGCGTCAGCAAGATCGACTCCCCGTAACAGACTCCTTGTACTGCCGTCACCCCTAGCAATCGCAAATGATAGTGATCGCCCTTGCGCGCGCTGCACTAGTCTTGGGGCAGGTGTGGAATAGCGTACCGGTCTTGTTGGTTGAGACGTTGTCCCTGGCGATCTTATCCTGCTGCGCCATCTGGTTCTCGAGGTGCTTTTCGCGTTTCTGCAGCATGTCGAGCTGCTGCCGTAGGTCGAGGATGGCTTTCTTGGGGGCATCTTTCCGCTTTTGGGCTGTTTGCCCGCCGAACCATGAGCCCCACATATTGGGCGGTTGTGGGTGGTGAGGAGAGGGAATTTCACAGAAATGGCCTGTTCGTAGCTCCCAGAAACGGTTCAGGAGAAGAGGGTAAAGGAGATCGGATGGAGCGTTTCCTCGCTAGGGAGGACTTCAACCTGGGCGATATCGCCCACGTGCCCCACGGCTAAGATGTGCTATCGTTCCTGTTTTGAATCTCTTTTTCGCAGCTCCAGGTGGCGTAGACTCGGGAGGAGGCAGAGGTCGCTCTGGTATAGGTGATCGTAGGATGCAGAAAATGGGTGCCTTGATAGCAACTATCTCGTTGATACGAAAGAGGCTCAGAAGTCATGAAGCCTATGTCATCTGCCGGCGCTAGTAAAAACAAGCTTTCCAGTCACGTGCAAGGGTTCAAACTGGCCGAGAGATCATCCCTACACCTACTCGCACATGTTGACACCTCTGCCCTCGACGATGTAGCCTCGTACCTGAGAAGTGCAAGCATGAAGAAGCCCGAGAGATTCCATACCGGCGCGTCAATTACATGAAGGATGAACCACGGCCCCCTCCCTTCCCGCCTCGCCTTTATCTCCGACCTACCTAGTCTTCCCCAGGGCACCAAAGTCCGCTTCTTAGGCTGCGTAACGAGCTACGCCCTCTCTACCGGGACCCTGACTCTTCAACATGCGTATCCACCTCCTCCACATCCTTGCGCCACGGTGCACGTCGATGCCAATCTGCTGCTGGAGAATATGAAGAGCACTGATACAAAAACTGGGGAATGGGTCAATGTTGTTGGGTATATTGAGTGGGGAGCGAGCAAGGCTCAGGGAGCCAAAAATCCAGAGGAAGGAAACGGAATAAGGAAGAGGAAGCCGAGGGCGGAGGATGTGGTCCAGCAAGACGTTGAGGTCAAGGTGCAGGCCGTGATGCTATGGTCAGCAGGCGCAATCAAGCTTGGGGAATACGAGAAGCACTTGGAGAACAGGAAGCGCATTGAATTGGAAAATGCAGCTGAAGCTAAATAGCTGGTTGGTAGTTTCTAAAGATTGCCATAAATCCCATATTGGCCGTCTAAAGTAAAGGTAGGCGCCCAATGCGCCTTCATTAAACGTCGACCAAGGCTTTATGCACACGGCGGTCGGTGAACGAAGGCTGGCAGAATAAACAAAGATCGCAGATTCGTCAAGGCTGGGGCTGTAGTGGTTGGTTATACAACTGCCCTCAAAAGGCCTTCTCCGGCCTTGTTCCATATAGTGTTCGTATGTACACCTATCGCTCCGCCCGTCAAAGGTTCGAAATGAACCCTACTATCGCAAGTCGTAATCCCGTTGTGGGATGCGTAGCCCCATCAACTAGCATGCATCAGTGATGCCGTCCTTCTGAAACTGGTATGTGTGGAGCTACCTCCTCTGGCCTGCCATGATTTGTTGACCGTTCATCGCCATCCCATATGGATTGGCGTGATTATTAAATTCTTGTTGTTGCTGGAAGTAGCCGCTTAAACCCTGCGCTTGCGAGACCGGACATTCTTTGTGTTGTATGAGTATCGACTTCAACTGTACGATTTCCTCCCGCATTTGGGCCACCTGCGCATTCAAGGAGTCGTTCTCGCTGCTGAACAGCTCAACCTTAGCTTGCAGATTAGCGAGCCATTGCTTCTTTCGTTGTCGGCATTTGAGAGCCGCCACCCTGGAAAATACATTAGCAACCTGGAGGTACTTGGGGTTGTCGAGCCTCTGTACCTGTTTCTCTCGAGGAAATTCTTTCTCTTCTCTTCGTCCGTCATTTTTCTACCATTCTCGTGGTATTGGTCTTCCTTCATGTCTTGTTCTTCGTCGGATTCCATGCCCATCCCGTCCATATCTGGTTGCGCAATCGCACTGTTGTTCTTCGCCTTCTTTGCAGCAGGCTGCTTCAACGGTGTATCCTCCGCTTTCCTCCGCCCGTTGATTGCCGCTGCGCCCTTGCCCGCTGAGGTACGCTTGTTCTTGGAGCGTGTAGTTGGCTTCGACTGATCACCACTGTCCTCAGCGCTCAACTCGCTTTGACCACGCGCGGATCCGGATAGACTGCCACCACCTATTGAGCCGTTGGGATTGCGCGCACCTCTCCTGTTGAGGTTCGGTGACATCTCGTGTGACTGTGACTGGCTGTTCATGATGGAAGTCGGAGGATTCGGTATCGCAAATTGATTATTCGCTTGCGCCCCGTTCCCAGCCTGAGCAAGTAAGAACAGACCGTTAGCAGCATCGTGTTGGTTGAAATCCTGGGTTTGACCCGCCTGGCTCATGGCGGCAACTGGCGCTGTCCTCTGCTGTGGGTTATTTCCATTAGTCTGGCCTTGTTGGACTGGATCCTTCCTCGCTGCTGCTGCGCTCATCGCGGTTCTGTGGAAGTCCAGTGTGGTCGGCGTTGCGCCGCCACTTTGGAGTGATGAGTATATAGCCTGAGCGTTTGGCGAGGCTGCTGGAAACATAGACCCTCCGCCACCAGGAGTCAAGCCAGTCCTTAACGATGATTCCTGCGGTGTGAAGCCGCCTCTTATCGCACCATCAAAGTAGCCTTCTCCGATCGACGAGCCGACTGGCCCACCCAGCATCGCCGGACTCAAAGGGCCCGACCGCAAGCTTGCCCAGTTATTCGGAGTTCCACCGATCAGCGGCGCAGGGGAAGCTAAAGCCGCAACTGGTGGTAAGAGTGACTGGGAGTTGTTGCCCGGTGCCTCTGATGATGGTACTCGAAACGATTGCTCAAAAGGATTGGGCTCCTCTAAGAATCGAGTATTATTGTGGGAGGAGAAATAGTCCGAGGAGTCGTTTTGTTGAATAGGCCTTGGTGGAGGTGCAAGAGGTTCGTTGGAGACAAGTTTATCTTTGGTCTCTTCAGGAGGGTCTTTGACAGCTGTGGGAGGGTCTAGTGCTGTGTCAGCGACGACAACAATCGCGTAGGCAACGAACTCTGACCTGATCGCGGCGGGGTTATATGACCGTTCCGTCTTGATTGGTTATCTATACCTGGTGATGCTCAGTATTGACGACTGGGACCTCGAAAATGCAGAGTGCGGTGTTTGCAAGCCAGAGAGCGCTTCGCCACCGTAATGTCGGTCAATGAAGATGGCGTGATGTGACGAACCTTTCTCGTCCTTGACAGTGATGCCACTGTCGTTGTCCATTTGCCAATGCGCTGCGACAAAGGATCGGGCGACGGGGAGGTGTGACTTGAGTGTTCGTAGGACCCGGTGGTGATGACGACACCCAGCGTCTACTCGAAGGGTGGTCGCGAGGCAACTCTAATTGGACCTCAGCCGCGGGCTGGCATCAAGCGTGGACCCGTTAGCGCAGTGAAACGCCTACTGGCAAGGTTTGGGGATGGTTATCCGTCTGGGGATGATGATCGAGTCTGGCTGGCTTGGATCAGCAACAATGATGAAATGGAAGGCGAGGTGACGTTTTCCTTGAGGGGGTGGGAACTAGTCTTACCGCAGTGCTCTGCTTACATAACTGCCAAGATTAGATTGAACATTACTTTAGCATTACCCGAAGATCCCCGCCCAACTTAGGGTTGTAGTACAGGATACTTTGAGAACCTCGAATCTTCGAAGAAAGGGGCTTATATTGTCTGCATCGCTACGTACATTTTATATATACACTATACCAGCGTATCCCATCCGTTGATACTGTTGGGTGCTATAAGCCACTTAGGGAGCCTCTTTGAAAAATCTTGAACTGAGTATGTCCCTAGAATTGCTCAACGATTCGACGGTTCGACATTGGTCCACTTGTGGTCCTTTGAGTCCATCGCTGTTTTGTCATTATGTCTCTCTGGGTCGCGAAGCAGTCGGATCATGATTTAGCTAGTCATCGCTGCCTGATCGGATTTGCTTCACCTTTTGCAGGATGAATTGGACACATCAAGAGCTTGAGAGCGCAGCACGAGGATGGTGCAGATGAAGATCCCTATGCAGTACATACAAGCTTTCAACTCTAATGCCGCATCAAGAACGCTTATTCAGCTCAGGCCATTGCTCTATAGGAACGCCCAAACACCGTCATAGCCGATGTGCCAGATGCCAGAAGAAGGGGGTAATCATATGCTGGGTATTGTAACATACAGGGAACCGTATGCGTTTGGAAGCCCTCCTTGACCGGTTAATTATGCCCACCAGTGCAAAGGTCCATCATCGAAGCGTCCATTAGCGATGAGCTACGTGTACCAGGCTCATTAGTAGAAGGCAACCCACAAGGTACTTGCTCTGCCACAGTTGAGAAGAACCTGTTATCCTTTGATTTACCATACGGCTGGAATTCGTCAACATTGCCATCGACCTGCGGTGAGCTCTTCAGTCCGCCCTCCGCGCCGTCAACCTTCTCCTTCTCATGTCCGCTCTTCTTGTCGCCCCTGAACTTTACCAATCTGTTCTTCTTCGAGTTCCTCGGGCTTTTCTTTCCATGACTGGGAGGTTCTGTAGTTTTCTTCCTCTTGTCAACATTCAATCTTTTGTCTTCTATGAAGCAGCTCATCTTTCGATCTTCGAAAGCTTTTCTTGCGCGATCAACGCTCTCGAATGCACCCTGCGAATCCATTTTACGCTTCAAGGGCTTTACCTTGATGCGACCTATGAGCCCGGATGAGCGTACCATGTCCTCCTCGTTCTTCATCTGCCGAAGTACTCTCCATGCTGTGTCAACCTTTTGTTCGTCTTCTTGGCGCTGCTGCACATCCAGTGCTTCGAGATCTTGGCGACCCTGGATGATTCGCGAACGACGGATGAATGCGATGGGCTGTCTATTCTTGATGATCTCCTTATGCACTCCCTTGAGCGTATATCCTACAGGCCCAAAGATAGCTGCAAAATCCTTAAGCACGAAACCACCAATGCCCTTGCCGAGACCTTGGACAAAGCCGAGCATACCATTTTCTTTGGCGCCGTTGTAAGGTTGTAGTACTAGACCTGTGACACCGTCATAAAAACCAAGTGTAAATTCCTCACCAGCGGCGCGAAGACCGGAATGGAACCCTGTGATGCGGATGGGGGTCCGGACGGTGGTATCACCATACAGCCGAGGAGCGTTATGGAAGCCTTGGGCGATGGCTAGGAAGAGCTCCATCGGTGCTATGAAATCATTTAGCTTTGGGAGACGTCAGAACCTAATCACCAGGGTACGAGGACAAACCTTTGGCAAGAGCTTCCCCTGACTTGGCGAAACTAGTTCCTACATCTTCCACAAGCTCTTGTGCAAGGTGATCCCCTGAATCTACACCAGACGTTATGTCTGTCTCGTCGGTGCCGAGCATATTGTTTGGCACTGGCCCAACGATATGTCCCGTGCACAACACATTGGACGACTCGTGGGCATCATGTCTGTTAGTACCTGAGATACGCGACTCTGGCGACCTGGGACTTCCTTCACCCTTCCTGCGCTTCTCCTCTCGTTCCTTCTCGAGCTTCTCATGCCTTTTGATGCTCTTTGCCCATCTCACAGGCACTCCGCCGACACCTTTGACAAAACCACCAGCCCTAAGTAAATTTCGAAGTCAGCATTCCCTCTTTGCAGTCAATATAATGAGCAGAGGTGCATGCTTTGGGAGCGAATGCTGCTGAGACAAGTTTCAAGCATCTTGAAATTCTCAGAAAGGGGCAAGAGATGCTCAGAAATTAGACTTACGTGCTTGCTAGAGCAGCACCAGCACCGGTCAAGGGCTCACCGGGCCCCTCGAAGTCGCTCCAGTCATAGTGCCTGATAAGTCTCAGGTCTTGCCATCGAAATGTCTTTCTGTCGACGAAAAGCTGCGCGGCAAGCGCAGAAAGGCGCAATCTCGGGTCCTTTAACAACCAGACAGCAACACGATCGGGGAACACCGTGCAGCGCATCGAGAACTCTCCGCGGAGGGGTAGGTGGCGGTGGAAAGACTCCACCGCGTTCTTTGCACCGTCACCCTCCTTCGCTATGGACTGCGCAATTTTCTCAGCACTGGCTTTCGCTTCCGGCGACAGACATTGCTTAATGCCCGCCGCTAAAGCATCTACACTGAGATTCTTGTACGGTATAGCTTCAGCACCAGCGCCTGCCCTGGCCACCATTGATCCCCAGAATGGTTGGTCGCCGAAAAAAGGGACGATCATCGTCGGTTTTCCACACTTCAGCCCAATCGCAGTAGTACCGGCACCGCCATGATGAATGACAGCGCTGACTCGTGGAAACAGCCAATCGTGTGGTGTGTTCTCCAACATGTAGATATTCTCTGGTATATCGTCTTCGCCACCTAGCCCACCCCAACCCTTGCTTACCAAGGCGCGAACTCCAGCCTGCTTGACTGCTTCGAAGATGAGGTTAGTGAAATGATCCGGATCGTCGACCACAATGCTACCGAAACCGATATACACCGGAGGCTCGCCTGCTTCGAGGAAAGCGCCGAGACTCTCTGGCGGCTTGAAAGATGAAGCCAGGTCGAGGAATACAAAGCCCGCGATGTCAATCTCAGGACCCCAGTCCGACGGCTTAGGAATCAATCCCGGAGACCAACAGTAAGTGTACGGAACCTTCAGTCGAAACAGCTGGCCCGGTGCCCACAGTGTGGAAACGGGCTCCAAGCCAAGGGTCTTGACTCGAAAACGGTTTACCAGGTCACCGAGGCCTTGCCAAGTCATCATTTCAACCAAAGGGTATGACATGAAGTTCGTGTAATTCGTATCAACGTTGGTGGACTTGATATTAGCCAAAGGGTGGGGAAATTGCTGTGTAGGAGAATAAGGGAATGTGAACATTAAATGCAAAGGTATACCCAAGGCCTCCGCACAATGTACATGCGCGAAAGAAGGAGGATTGGCGATGATAGCATCCGCCACGAAGGGTGTTCTGTCCATCATCATTCTCTTGTTAGACACGTTGGTCTCGTCATCCGTGACATTGACGCAGGCTCGCCAGAAACCTTGGAACATCTCGAACATGGCGTCTCGCCTGCGACCGATTTCTCCAGTCTTCACTGTAGAGACTGACGGTATCAGGCCTGGATTCTTGACCATGAACGCCATTAGGTCTGCTGGGTCACCTCCGACGGAGAAGAACTCCAAGCCTGAGTCCTCTTCGACGAACTTTTTGAAAGCAGGGTGTGTTGCAATACGAACTCGGTGTCCATAGTCTTCTTTCAACAACTTTCCTATTTTTAGGAATGGCTGTATATCTCCTCGGCTTCCTATGACCATGATGACAACATTGAGTATTGGTGTCGACGAGAAGTCCTCTATACCAGTAGCACCTAGCGAGGTTGAGACCTTGCTTACAAGGTCGGATCTACGAAGGCCAGTGTCAGGAGAAGTTGTCTTTGCGAGCTCGTTCGTCGGCGGAGGGCGATGGCGTTTGGGGGCCAGATGGTGATGCAACGAAGCGCCAAGTGCCTTTGCCAAATAGCCACGGTTCGATGTTTCATTGACGCTAATGTCCAGTCGACCGCTGGTTCTATCAACCTTGCCCTTTGTTTGAAATTTGTCATTGCCCACTGAAAACCTGTCGTAGGGGTTCGCATCCGAAGCTCGAGTCTTTGACCGAGCTGTCCCAGATGATCCTTTCACCTTTCCTGTTAGAATATGCTTATCTATCAACGAGGGTCTTGCTTCCGGATTGGTTTGTTTGTCTTGGTACTTGGAGGAGGATAGCGCTGGGGTTGCTAGGTCGGGTTTGGTGTCAACACTCGTTGGACGCGTTGTTGGCGAGGATCTAGCAGATTCGGTGCTGTGCCGAGGGAATGGGAAGTCGAGAGGTGGTGGAATCGGTTGGATATTTGTACCATGCTGCTGCGTGGTAGTATCGGCATCCATGCTGGCAACTGTAATTGAGAGTTTAAACTGGGTAAAGTGATGATCCGTCGCTGTAGGAATGAAAAGAATACGATAGACAATGATAGGGCACTGCGAGTTACGGATTTAGAAAACAGGGGCTTGATCAAAGGAAAGAAATTCGCAAGGAAGGTGCGAACTTGATTGGGAGAACAGCACATCAAGGAACTGAGATGTGATACAGCATTGCAGACTTCACACGAGACTCGGTCATGAGCCAGACTGCGATCACTTTGAAACCGAGATAAAGGGAACCCATAGATATGGGGAGGTCATGCATCATGAGGGTTAATTGATATGATGTCAGCTTGTGTAATTACTTTGGATTCCGAGGCAGGACTCGATCCTGAAATAGCGATATGCAAAATCGATGTTTTACCAATTAAACTATATCCCCTCTCTTTTCTCCTGCGAAGCAGCGAAGCAGAGAAGAGGTCGAGAAGATTGGCTACGGATGTCAATATCCGGCAGGCACGGAACGACGGGAGCGCGGAGCACTAGCAAAAGCTAGACCTCTTTCTGCTAGCTGCAGAGATAGCTCCGCCAAGGCAGCAAGGAGGAATGACATCACACGTGACGCACACCGCTGGCGGTGGTGGTGCTGATGACTTGGCCGCCTTGCAACCAGTCGGTATTACGGCGGACAACCTTAGCGGGGGATGCGGGTTGGTCGCAATAGTAACGCAATAATTTCACCAGATTTTTCTAGTAAAAATCGTATTGAAAGTTCAAGACAATTAATTTCAACTTGCCAAGCTCTATTCACAATATAATTCTTATAAGTAAAAGATAGTTGTAGTTTTAAGAGCTTTATTTTATAGCTATACAAACATCTAACTTGTAGAAAAACAAGATTTTATTCTTTTCAAAGATTGAAGCCAAGAAAAGATAAAGTTGAAGTTCGTTATGCGCAGGCACGAGCTATTACATTGCTTCGCTAACTACACTATTGATTCAAAGTTCAACGAATGCTAAATTGAAGCTTGAAATTGTGCGATTCAGGCAAAGTTTATCTAGTTGACAGGTCTTGATATTATAGATGGTAAGATATGTAAGGTGCCCTGGTATGCATGGGTCGAGAGTCCTACTTTTGTATTCTCTCGCTTGCGACGACGGCTTGTCTCAATGATTTTAATAGTCTTGCAAGATTGCGCAAGTCTTGTTGGATTTAAATCTTAGATTACCACAATTCTTTCGAAATTTCTGCATTATGCTAATTTACTAAAAATTATTTTCGATTGAAAATGGGTCGACAATAGTGTCACAAGGATGTCACGATTATTGCGACCAACCCGCATCCCCCGCTAAGGAAAGGAATCGGACGGAGCCCGTTGCCATCGGGCGATTGTGTTGACGGCTTTACGATCGGCTGGGCAACGGAGGACGCAAACCATGAAAGCATATTGCTGGCCTTTGGTCATATAATCCATACGGCAGGAAGGTGCAAAGGCGATATTCGTTATGTACTTGACTCGAACAACCCTTGAATATTGCACCATGCCACCGGATGAGATGAACAGCATTGTACACAATATCTTACAGCAACCCTGCCAGCCTTAACTTCTCCGAATCACCACCGGCGTCCCTGACCACCTTCTCGACCGCCAGACTCAGCCTCCTCTTCTTCTCATGAGCCTCCAAATCCCGCCTTGCTTTCGTCTTCGAGCTTCCACTTGGCGCCACACCAGTAAGAATCTTTTGGCTGTCATGGGGTGTGAAATTCACAAAGCCCAATGAGCCGGCGGATTTGGCCGATCTCAGAGCAGGTGCTGAGCCCTTGCGCCGATGAGTCTTAAAGCGTTGACGTGCTTTGGAGGGAGACTTGGCAGAGGGTGGTGGTGGAGGTGATGGGCATGCGGAGGATGCTCGCGATGAAGGAGTGCTGGCCCTTATGGTACTCTCTTCCTTTGGTGGAGGTAGAAAGCGGACGTCGTTAGCGGCCATCGGGAAAGGGTCCATGGGCGTCCTGAGATAATCCAATGAAGCATCTTCGGCGGTGAGTTGGCCATATGGATCGATTATCAGGCCGTGTGACGAGAAATCTGAGTCGTTTCGAGCCAGCGCTGGTGTCGATTGCGCGGCGCTGAGGTTGTCGTAACAAGCGCCAGACGACTGAGGCATGTTTTGAGACCAGTCGGGCTGAACCTCTCGAGGCGAGATTGTGAAGTCAAAGTCGTCAACGTCAGTTATAGGATGCGGCCATGAGGGTGACCTTAGATGATTTGATGCAGGATGAGAAGCAGCCGCATAGTCTACCGGATGTTGCGGATCAAAACGGCTTGGCGATGGCAGAGGACTTGGTATAGCCCTCTGTGTCCCAGCGAAGGCCTGCGATGCTTTAGAAGGTTGATCGAAGCTTTGCTGCCGGTGATGGTGCTGATGACTCGAGGTCGAGCCCTTGTTGGAGAAGGTAGCGGATGGCGGAGGTGACAGAGGGAGGTTGCCCGTAGGCGTCTGCAGACTAATCTGCTCGAAGCGCTGGGTCCATTCTTGATATGAGGGCGTTTCGTGGCGGTAGTAGTACGATGGACGCATCATGTTGGGTGACTCGCTCGTAGTAGTAGCGGCGGGCTTCGCTATGCGCAGATTTCGGCTTCGTAGGGTTTCCGGCGTGAACTTTGCTTTGCGCCGTAGGGGCAAAGCTGGGGCGCTTGCGAGCGATGACGATTGTGCTGCAGGAGCCTGATATGGCAATTTCCCCTCGAGATTGAGGAGCTCCAAGCCTGATATCGCTGCCGAAGGTTTATCGAAGTACAAAGATCTATGGTGTCGTCGCGAGAGTAATGGGTCGCTAGAATAAGCAGGCGAGAACGAGCTGTACGAAGAGCTGTGCAAGCGTCTAGCGTGCGAACGTCCAGAGCCTGACAGCGGCTGAGCCGTAGTGTAGCCGCTACTTGCTGCTGTGTCTTCGTCAAGGCCGAAGTCGAAGCCGCCGAAGTCATAGCTTTCGTTGACATTGTCGCTAGAAGAAGACGAATCTTGGCTGATGTATTGATCAAAGAAATCGGTGAAAGGATCTTCCGTGGCCTGTGTAGAGGGTTCGACGCCTTTGTTATCGTGTCGGTAAGGCAAATTGAGCGAGTGGTAGGTAAGCATGGTTTCTGTCCGCATGCGACTGTGCTCGCAGGATTCGCAGGTTAACGCGCGAAGCGCACCAGAGTTCAGATCTTGAATTTTGTGCTCGGAGTCAGATAATAAGCAACAGTCCTTAGGATTTCGAAAATAAACACTTGAGGCAGATGCATACATTTTATGTTCTCTGGCGCTCTCCCAGCCCCAGCGATTGGCGTAGCATTCGCAGGGTCGATGGAATGCAAGACACTTGCGAGACCTGATTGGCTAGATTGCGGAGAGCATCAGGGGAGGCATTTCAAAATGCTGCATGCGGTGGTTGAACTGACGACTGTCGAGGAATGCAAACACGTGATTGCCCGAATGGCGCCACTCTCAAGGCTTTGCCAAACATATCAAAGGAAAGCACGAGCACGAGCACATCACAAAGAAATACTTCTCGCACACGGCAGTGGTCTGATTGGCTTAGCCAGAGTGAATATGAGAGATCAGTGATCGGCGATATGAGAGCAACAAAATTCACCTTACCATCTCTGGAGCATGGCACAGGCATGCCATATCATCAAGCATGGACAAGAACAAGATTAAAGCAGACCCACCTTGGGAGACTGATTGCATTTGCGGTGCTGTTGCGAATGGAAGCTGCCTTGGAGTCTTTTAAGGACTTGTCTCTTCAGATTACTAACCCTCACGTTGGAGACGTAATGGATCAAGTCCAAGAACGTGCTAGATAAGACGGTGCGACACAATGGGTTGCTAGGCATCACCCACTCATGTCGAAACGTCGTGTAATGTAGTCGAGGCTCTCAATATTTGAACTCAGACGTCAAAATTTTGGACGTCGGGCATGCGACCCAACCCGCCGCCTCCAGTCCCTTTGATGCTTTGACCGAGACCTTTGCCTTCAATCCCCACCTGTGGCTCCTCATGTACTCCACCTGCGCTACGATTAATAACGTGCTTTCGTAATAATGATAATATCTCGCTATTCTTCCATCTTTGTGGGACCGGACGATACGAAGGTTTGAATGCGCCAATTGTTTGTGCCCACTCACCACTCCTTGGTGCACCTTGTCTCCATTGATCTGTCTCGGACTTGTCCATGGCTTTTCCCTGAGCAACCGGAGTAGAAAGGTCTGGACCGCTGCCTTCAGCTGTTTCGAGGGATGTCTGTGATGGTTCTTGGGTGGCCCAATAATAAATGTCCCAGTCATTTTCGTCAAGGAAAAGATCGTATTGTTCAAGTTGTTTGGGGGTCATGTGAGCGAGATTGCTATCGGCAAAGGTGGAGAGGAGAAGATCACTCTCAAGAGTTCCCCTCTTGCGACTCTGATCTGCGGTGGCATGACTGTGTCAGTAGAATCATCCCAACACGATTAGTAATGTGCAAATAGTGCAAATAGTTGAACAGACATAACAACCTAGCGCGCATGGTATTGCCATCCTCGCCGGTCCGCCTCAATGGCTCCACCTTGAACTTGGCACCTTCCATCTCCCCAACATCGAGTTCAGCATTTACTCCATCCTGGGGTGCACCCTGTTGCGTTCCACCAGTCATACGCTCCGTATTCTCAGGAACTGAGTCCTTTGGCGTAAAGTCTGGGTCGACGGAGCTGAGCAGCTCTGGAGGAGGCTTGTCCGCGCCAACACTTGGCATCTCATTTGCGATGGTCGAGTTTGTGTTTGTCAAATGGGGTCCGTCCGACTTGGACTTCTGCATTTTCTCCCAGTCCGCCGCATTGTCATGTGGACGAGGTGCAGCTGCGAGTTGGCGGGGTAGGGAGGTGCACAGAGGTCTGCGACCAGCAATTGTGGTTCCATAGGAACGGCACACCGCTCTGAACAGTGACATATCGACGTAACTTGCGATATCTTATAGGGGGAGAGGAATGCGGTCTGGGCTGCGTGATAACATGGGAAGGTAGCGCGCTTACTGACATCAATGATCAAAGTCTCGATGTGGCGCACGGCATGTCGGTCCGGAGGATTTCGCCTTGGCAAATCAATCACATCCCTCGAGCCTCGAGGGACAAGAAGTCTGCGTCTATCACCTCTCACCTTTGAGATTGAAGCCCGAGCAACCACTGTTGCACAGTTCATCGCCCCCAATCCTACTCTGCGAACCCTCACTTCGTCGACTTACCCCTATATCTTCTGTTCTTCGTCGAATATCCCAGACCCTAAATCTATACCAATTGTTTCCCCTTGAAGCATTCCCAAATCCCATACGTGTTGTTGCACTTGTTGACATCACCGAACTCGTCCCTGAGCCGATGATAGCGGCGTAGTTCCGGTTGCTGCTGCACGTTTTGCCCTGAGTCTATCATTAAGGTCAGTAGGCGAAGGCTGCTTCTGGTGTCTGGTCCTTGTACTCGAGCATCAATATCGTTGTTACTCTCTTACAAGGCAAAAGCCAACAGCAAGCATATCAAATCGTAGACCGCCTAGCTCATCACAAAACAATCATCCATATAGTCCACTAATGTAGAAAGAAAACCAAGCTGTTCCTGGCCGCCAAGTGAAGAATTTGTCCGCTAAGGGTGCTTTGCTATGCTGTCGCTCAGTAGCACCGGGAGGACCACAACCGACTGCGTGCTCTGACTGGGGTATGCTTAGATCATGTCAGATCACTCCTTGTGCTCGGTAATCTCGACTCTCACCATCGGACAGCATGTAAGGCACTAGGGAGCTAAACTTATATTTTATTGCTATAAGGAAGGGCCTGTTATCCTCGTAACTCAACCTAGTAAGGTGGCTTATGATGGCTCCGGGAAGCTACCTAATATATAACAATCTTTCGTATGATGATCACCAGGTGATGTGGCCGAGTTGGTTTAAACGATGGCAATCATGGCAGTCATGTGGATTTCGGTTCAGTCTAACTAAACGATGTTTATCAGGGTAGGCTGCGGGTTTCGGTTTTCACAACTCCCCACATCTCCCTAAAGGAGTGACCTAACGCAGGTAGGGGGGCGAAAGTTTCCCTATCATCCGTCCTCATCCTTTTTGCAACCTCCCTTGAGATCACCCGTTGTTGTTGCGAGAGATATTTTATCGCGAGCCTTTCCAGGAACATGTGATGGCGGGGAAGAGCAGAGATATTGTGAGGTTCCCAGTTCGATTCCGCGCCAACTTGTTTGTTTCTTGGAGAGAACAATGGGGACGTCTCCGGATTGTCTCCGGCTCTAATATCAGACCACACCTGACCGTGATACCACTAAGTTAAGGAGCCCTACCCTGATCCTCCGTCCCCAAGATGTGCGTCCGTGAACATCGCCGCTTGGTTCGTCTCAGCTGGGCCCAGCTGTGCGTCCTGCTTCTGCGGGCTTTACGCCGCCGCGAATACGAGGTGGACGATGAAAGTGCGGTCCTGGCTCGTTGCTCCGACAAGGGTGACGCTGCGATCATCAGAAAGCGTCGGGACGCCTTCGCCTGTGCTTTGGAAGGTGTATTTGACGTTGCTGATCAGGAAGGTGTTCTAAGTGAGCTGACTTGTGGTTGGTGTTGGGTATCTGAGAGTGTCCCACGGACTTTTCTGATGCGCTGGCTACTGAGTGAAGGACCAGCTGGTATTTGTGGTTGGGTATCAAAAGATCGTACGTCCAACTTAGAAGGGCCCTTCTCGTGTTTCACATTTATACTGGAGCGAGCTTTCATATTTATGGGCTTGACCAGCGGCCAGCGGCCAGCGCATCTCAGGGAAGCCACAAACGTCCTAGGATGGGCTAATCTCTTCAGTCTCTATTTGTTGAGCAGCCGAGTCAGGTAGTTTAACCAAGGATCCCTGTAATAATAAAAGTTATATATTGAAAGTGCTAAATGATACGTCATCTTGTGTATCTCATCTGACAGGGTCTGACATATCAAGTCGTGTATCAGCATGTTCCAAGTGCGCAAGCTACAGCGGCAGAATGCAAAGCATGAAATCCCTACCAAAGACTGAGACTGCTTCATAGATTTGTCGAGCAGTAATTATGCTGGAACTTGTCGTCTGAAATTGCATTGTGCAATACTACGGCTACCGTGCGAACCGAGACTCTTGGGCGATCGTTCATCTGCTTGCCTGTTATCCGTCGACGCTTCCAATGCCATTCAAGCACCCGCTGATATCTGGACCGTGTCTGTGGAGACAAAGATATTGGCACTAGTCGGAGGCGTGCATCATTGCCGGACACTGCAAACAACCAACACGCATATTCAGTAAAGCTTTGGGGCCGAGCGTTTGGGTTGTGCAAGTCAGCCAGCAAGGATTGAGGTGTTGAGCGGGAACAGGACATCCATCAAGTACGTCAACTCGTTTTGCAGGTTTGCCCGGCCTGAGTGTCACGACGGCTGCATGTCAAATTACCAAACCGAGACCTGCTAGTGCGCTGCCAAAGTCGTCATTTCATGCTCGTCTCGGAGTAGGTTTAGCCGCTTGGCATTCGCTTGATAACCAATCAATTGGAAGACATTTCCAGACACGCTGATTGAAAGTTCCTACGATGTTCCGTATTCCGATGAGGCATCGTTGACGATCGCCTTGCTATCGAATCTGCTCAGACATTTATCTAGCAAATTTGTCGTGTCCTGCGTCGCATCACATCAAGTTAGCTTCAGCCAGATCCCTAGAACCTAAACAGCATGCTGGAAGCCTCCGAAGATTCCGTGTCTAGCGCTTTAGATCTCCGTTTGACTCGCCCATGCGCCGAGGAGCAGGAGCATGGTTGGCAATAAGGACGACCCGTACGGAGTCTCGGTTACGATCCTTTCATCATCCATCCGTTGCCGATGGCTCCGATTGTGCATCGATAGTGAGAGTATTGTAGGGCATGCACATCGAGAATTTTTCCGAAATAAGAGATGTACGAATCGAATCACTCCTCGGGCTCAGGAATGTGCACCGCCGGGTTCTTTTTGGCATTGCAATTGGAAGATAATCCAACACGCCTTCACGTCAAGAAGTGACAGCGTTCGGCAAGAATAGGAATATGGTAGGCACTCACTCACCTAAGGGGGCCGCTCACACAGGATCACCCGCAGTCCCGCGACGTTTACTCCTACCAGGTCGCGAGATGGCGCTGGGGAATGGGGCAGATTCATATCGCTTGGATCGAGAGCAACTTCTTTGGTATACCTATGGTACACTAGTCATAGTTCCAACGAGACAGCGGATGGTCTGCTTGAGCAATGACCAAAACTTAGAATGGCATCCTAAGAAGCGCTAAAGTGCTCCTGCGTTTCTCCTGATATATGAAGTACAGTGGTCTTAGCTGTGCACGAACGGACTCTTGTGTGCCCAATAGCTAAGAGCTATCTGAAGTCGTGGATAGCGTATCAGGAAAATAATCAATGTCTGACTTCGGCCTCGTCTCACGTGCCCTTGAGTAAATCTCGCTACGGTAACTATGTATGTAAGCTCACCGGGACCCTAGTAGCCTCTCTAAGTCTTGTTCTCGCCGAAGCGACTCAAGGGAGGCTGTACAATCCTCGGTCCTCTGAATGGATCGTATTCCACCTCTGGCCCATGACACTTTTCCGTGCTCGAATGACGATGATAGGCGCAGTTGTGATTCGGTGTGTCCTCAAACTTATTGAGATACTCTAGACCGAACGCGAGGAAACTGGCCAGGGTCATGGCACACTTACCGCCAGCACATATCAGTTCTAGAAACTCTTGAGACATTGCTGGCGGAATCAGACCGTATACCCCAGCATAACCCAGAGCGTTGAGGGCCGCCTTGGCCATAAGTCGGATCAGAAAATGACAAAGCTTCTGGTCGTTGAAATTTTCGTGCACATATCTTACGTCCTGCGCCCGCACAGGATTAGAACCATCGCGAAAGTAGGCTCTGATCAAATCAATGCACTCGTTGTGAAGCTGCTCGATCAGGAATTTCTCGGATGAAACCAGTAGAGCAAGGTAAGCAGAGCTTTCATTCGCGTTAGCCGGTCCTCGCAGTGTAGTCCCGTATATCCATGTGACGAAGAGTTCCATTGCTGAGGCGTCCTCGTCGACAAGGAAAACCTCCTTTGTTTGAGTCTCCTTATAGCCGCCGTGGAACATGGCTCGGAAGTACTCCGAGCGGTTGCAAAGCAAGTCCTTGTGAATATGATATCTCTTGCGCTTGGGGCCTACGCAGATGTTGACCATGTCCTCGAGGAGTAAGCTAGAATCGAACGATTAGAAGGGAGCCCAATCGAAGATCTAGAAAGGGAGTGTACCCTGCCACGGCTGTGAGTTTTGACTGCGAAGGCTTGTACTCGACTACATTCTGACCATTTGGTTTCTGGAGTGTTTGATAGTCTCCTGCGCGAATCAGCTCGGCACGTCTGGCGCTTTCTTAAAGAATCATGCGCTATAAAGGTTTACTGACTGGAAAACAAGCCCTCGAATATTTTAGGCGAGGTAAATGCCTGTGAAGGCAGCCCTGGGGTTTGGTTGGTCGCTTCCATTGTTGCTACAGAATTGAGTTCCTTTCAAGAGGTGGGTTGAATTGGGCAGGATATCCCGTATGAGTTTTACGTGTTTTTCGGGCCAATTGAGAGTATGGTCCTCTGAGCACGCGTGCCTCTAGCCAGCGCGAATGACCCTAAGAGTGCCCGCTTGTGCTCGCTTGTCGATTTTAGCGTTGGCAGTTGTACTGACTTCGAGTTATGGATGGCTCATATCTCAACTGACATGTCCAGTGTCTTTTGCAAGTTCGACAACAAAGCTGTCAGGATTCAATATGTCTGACGAATCCCCTGCAGTTATCCTATGCAGTGCTCAGGTTCGATTATAACGCCTATTTCCTCTTTCGCTATCACTTCGTCTCTTTGACACGTGCTGAGCACAGGGTGCACATCTTTTCACTTCCGGATTTCTTAGCCGGCTATGTTATTGTGTAGGTGAAGTGGGGCCGAGGAAAAAGATTCACCAGATGGCAAATCGTATGGCGCAATCAGATTTACATAGAGCTGGCGTAAATGACACGCTTGTACTGGTGGGAGCATACATAATCTGGTCGAATCGCATACCAAAGAGAAGCCATACACCTCACCACTATATCAAGTGTTTCGACCTGTGAGAAGTCAACTGGCCTGGCCTGATCCACTGCATGAACCAACATGGCAACACACCTGAAGTAAGCTCTCAAGTACACTACCTGCCATGCTCCTAAGCCAACCAGCATACCCATCGTACCAAAGGCAAACCACTTCACCCGCTCATTCGTGCTCTCGTTCGTATCTCGGAGTTTTTGTTCTCTCGTCCTCAGGTAATCCATCTCTCCTACAATTTCCCCAACAAGCTCCTCGATCCGACGAAGCTCAGTCTCGACCGGCTTCAACTTTTCCTGCGCTTGTATTGCCGACCAGTCTCGGGCATCGGCTCCGATGTCGATATCAAGTTCTATGTGGCGGGTAGGGTTCATGACGGACTCTAGGGAACATGAATACAAACTGGATGTGGTACTGGGTTCTTGAGAGACATGGCTTACGGTGAGTGACCAATTGATTCTCGAAGCAGACGTCGAAAGCCGAATCGGCGTGAGAAGTGAATGCCATTCGAGTCTCGCCAGCGAGATCTCTTGGCTTGCCGTATTCGTTGCCCACAGCATCGCTGATCTGAAGTGTGATGACAGTATTTAGCAACCATTACCTCATGCAACGGCTTGAAGGGGCGATCAGCGTGCACTTACATGCATATTCACCATCTGCCCATCGCCCTTGTTGCCACCTACTATTGCTGTGACAAGCACCAGGGTGTCTTTGGCGACGAAATTTCGTATGCATCTTTCGTATTTCGAGCTGTGTCCTGTATGCGCCTGCAGATCGAACTTTAGGGCCAAGGCCAAGGGCAGAAACAGCAGGGTCAGCCGTAATATGAACGACAAAGGAGCCATAACGAACGATCGTGGCGTAACAACTGGACTGACTGTTGATAGACCGATGGTAAGATTTGACCAGCGGGCGCCTCGGTTGCACCTCGGAAAAGCTCCGGCCCGAGAAGCTAGGAGCGCGCCTCCCACGCGCCGTGCAATCATCTCCTCAATGTGTTGATTCTAATCAATATTGACGATGCTAGCGTGACTTGAAAGTGTTGACCTGAATTGGCCTGAGTTGGCGTGCAGCTTGATCATGGATATGAAACCTTGCACAAAGTCCATCCCTCCTTCAATCCCGTGATCAAGATCCGCAACTCGGAATCAGCAAGCAGCCATGGCCGCCAAACAAGCTCAATCGGTGAGCATCTGGACTCAAGTAAGCACAAAGCCCAGAGCTCTACAGTCAAACCAGGCTCATCTTTATAGATGTCCTATGCACCACCACGAGGACCTTGTTCCCAGAAAATGTCTATCGTTAGCACCTGCTCCTGCTACCGCTTCATGATCCACCCTCTCAAAGCAGCCACGAGCTTCGAGTGCGATGGTTGCGGGCATCATGCTAGCTTCCACAAGATGGACAACCAAACGGATGAGGAAACGGTTTTGCGATGGAAGGCGTTCGACACTGATCGGGACCAACATTACGCACAGCAATCTCATATAATGGATACTTACGGCGAGGCTTTTGGGAAAGGTGCCTCCAAGCGTCGGAGGATCGAGGATGGCCCCACTGTAGAGGATACGGCTGCTGAAGAAGTGGTCGAGCTACCCCGAAGAGAAGTGGCAAGGGTCAAGAGGCGGTTTTATGGTAAATAGAATGGTCTGCCGGATACCATGTAAAACTGGGAGAGAGCGAACACAACCGTCTTGAGCACTATTCTTACATCAAACCTCTAGTGGAGTTGCGAATGTTGAACAAGGCTTTCCCTACTACTTTGCATGATCTAGGGTCTTGGAATGTCATCTCAATTGCTGGCGGGACGGGCACTGTTTTGAGACAGTGTAGACCGATCATTATCGCCGGCGTTCGCCGCACCGTCGGTCAACAAGGTTCGAAATCAATGATATAAAGAGAGAGCTGCTCTGGAGCATACCACCAGCATTCCCTTATTCGTGAAAAAAGCCTTCTATCCTATCCGATAATCCTGCCACCCTTGCTCTGCTCGTTACGCGACAAGTCTGCTTCCGTTGCAGCTCCTCTCGAACGAGCACAAGGATAGCAGACAGGCGGATCACCTGACGGATCAAATGGACACTGTGGGCCTTGCTTGAGTCGTACGTTAATCTTCACCCTGGCTATCGTAACGCTAAGTGTCCACGGCAGCTGCAGCAAAGTAGCTGAATCTAAATCCTAAGCCAATACCCTTTTCACATGACTTCGCAAGTGGCACTAGCGAAGACAGATCGTTTTCCAGGAGGCAGGCATTCGACGATTCTGAACCCTCAGTTGCAAAAGCGACCCGCGTCGGGTCAAAGATGGAGAAGTTCTCAAACGTGTGCTTTCGACTTCCGCAGGAGAAACGCGCAACGGGCAAAGCTCGTCTTGGTGGACTTGAACCATAAGGCCCCTTCGAGCACTGTTCGCTTGACCTTGGGTTCAGCCAAAGATTCCCGTGTGAGTTAGCTGAACGCCTCGGTCTTTTCGTGCAGGCTGTGCAGATCCACTGCTTGGCCGAAGGTGCTCGGAAAGGATAAAAAGAGACTGATAGCAAGAGACCATGAGATAGCTCGATCCGAGATCTTAGAGAAGCGTGTTCAGGCCACCCAGGTTGAGCTATCAGACTTTGAATATACGCAGTCGCAATGGATGCGAGCCGGTTCTGTGTATACTGAGCAGCTTCACTGGCGTATTGGTAACATAAAGCTTAAAGGGCTGATTTAGGTACTATTTTCGCACCGATGCAATAAATCACGTGCACGTACCTTCAATCTAATAGGTATACAAGACCTTTCTTGCACAAAGTAGTACGAGCAGCGAGACGGAATAGTATTGTATCTACAGGTATTCGATAGTTGAGTTGAGGAAAACAGCCTAGCCCATGGGCACGTCTTCCCAGATTACGGCTGCTTTCGTCGGTCTGTTGCTGAGTGGAAGCGGTTCACAAGCTTCGCCGTGAAGCAATCCCAACAGTCAACCACAAATCGGGTAGGTTGAGAACCTGCGCCCTGCTCTACCAAGAAGGAAACGCTTCTGATGAGAAGTAGATGTCGTATTAGCAAGAAACATTGACTCAAGCGAATGGCCCAGATCTAATCCAAGTACATGACGTGCGTCAAGTGCAGCAATCACAGATATTAGAAATGGCCTAGCAAGAGACTGAGGGGGAGATGAGGAACAGAGGCTATCCTCGTGGGTATCCATACGAGCTCTCCGCTAGTCCGCTTGGTGTGACAAGAGCAGTTTCGACGTCTCAACAGACGTTGCGACGGATGGATAGTGATGGCAGGCGTAGCTGTTGTGGACAATGCAGATAAGAAATTGTGCCCCTCTCCGTGAAGGTGCCCTGAAAGAGTGCAACAGGATATAGTTCCGGATCCTGGAGGATGTAAGAATAATAGAAAACGAAGAATGACTGAGAGCAGAAGAGAATATTGATAAAGATGGATGGACTGATCGAGAATGACAGTACTTAGGCATGAGAAGATGGGAGCTGGCAGTGATGGCGCTAAGTTTCGAAGAAACGGGAGAATAAATTGCTTGGCAATACTCGAGTGGCGCGAATTAACATATCGGATTCAAAACGGAAGCTGAATTCTACTCGGATACCCAGCGGGCCGAGGGAAGAACGGTCAATAGATGGGTCGCGCAAGAGTTCAAACCGTTGATGTTCTTGGCTTCAAGTGCCTGAGTAATCCCACTAGAATGCAACCTCTCTTCCATCGAGTGCCCTCTCCTACCCTACTCCATCCTATCGAGCATCGCCACGTCAATCAACCGAGAGAGCGGATGAGCCCGGGCTCGGACTCCTTGTTGTGCACGGAGTAAGAATTCCATTCTCGAGGAGCCCTGTTGTGTCGCTGGTCACCAAAACAGATCGCGACCTAGGAAGGCGCGGAGCATCGGCATCGATGTATCTCCCGTGAGAGCGGACCAGCTGCTGCTCCGTGCTATTGGAAGTGGGCGCTCGCCTATCCCACCCGCCAAACCAGTCAGATTGCTGAGTGGCTTATGCTCAAGTGCTTCCTGGTGCGACTGTTTTGTGTGTGAAGGCTTTTCTGCACACTTCCCAAGCCACTGGAATCAGATCGCTTACTCCTCGATGCTTCGTTGATTGCTGATGCTGTTGCAAGTTCGCTTTACATGCGAAGGTTTTTCGGCACTCTCTGCATGCGACAGAAGTGAGAGCGGGGGCGTCCTGATGCGTATAAATCAAACCATAAGTTCGGTCTTCCACCGGCTCGTGCCCAGTTGACTTCTGGTGATTTTGCAAGTCTGCCGAGCATGCAAAGGTCTTTCGCCACCCTTTGCAAGTCGCACCGGTCAGATCATCTATTCTCTGGTGTCTTATGTGGTCTTGGTGCTGTTGCAAATCTGCTTTACGTGCAAAAGTCCGTCCACACTCCTGGCAAGCCCATTTCCTTTCAAATAGCGGCGCTGGTGGACTATTTGGTCTTGTGTGCACCATATCATTATGTTGTTGCGCAAGTCTAGCCGTATCGACACGTTCCTGTCCGCAGTGGCAAAAACTGTTGGCTTTGGCCGCGGTCGGTTTGCTTCGACTTCCGGGAGGCTTGCAGTACTTATCTTGGAGGTGCTGGTCGGGGGCGACCTGACCCTTGTGAAGACGTCCGCAAACGCAACAGTGCCGGACGATTTGAGACTGCGCTCCGAGTACTCGTCCACAACTACAACAGTGCTCGTTGACAACGCGTTTGTCTTTGAAGTATTGTTGACAACAGTAACAAACATATCGGGGAATGCGGCGAAGGAGGTGCTTATCCAGCTCGTATTGAAATGAAAAGCCTTTCCCGCAGCAGCGACAAAGCAATCGAAATACGTGAGAAGAAGACTCGATATGCATCCACCAAAGATTCGGCGAATCAAAATACCCGTAGCACCCTTTGCAGAAGCCATGCTTCCGCTCACGCTGATGCGATCGTAGTTCGTCCAACCACTGAAAGCTCGAGGTACAAAACCCACAGAACTTTGTATGAGGCATTCCTCTATGTTTCTTGAACTCTTGATTGAAACCAAAGATTGTAGAACATCGAATGCAAAAGCAGTGACACATCGATCGTTGGTGCTCTAGAAGAACTGCACGACTTTTAAAATAGTATTAATGCTGACCCATCCATAATTGTGAGCCGGATTTGAATACTCTTCACAAGCATGTCTGCATTACTTGACTAACTGAGTGGATATAAGCATTGGAAGTTGTGTAGAGCTAGCAAGAGTCGATGGGTGCATTGTCCCTCTTGTCTGGAAGGCCTGGGCAAGTCGCTACTTCCTGATCTGTCCCTGACATAGCGCACGGTTTTGGGGATTCTGACGCGATAGGTTCCGCTTGTCCTAAAGCTTACTCGTTAACGACCCCTTTCGCGTTACACAACAATTCTAAAGTAAGTTGAGTATAGTCCATTAGCAATTAGTAGTCGTAGTCTAAACCACAGCACCACAGCTCTTGATCAGCTCGTTGACCGAGCTAATGCTCAGACTGGTGGAATGACAATCTGCAGAGTGGTCAAGAAAGAAACAGGGTTGACAGCCTGGAGAAATAATCCGAAACAGGATGATCTTGGTCCAGCAGGAAGAGGTACTTCAAGGTGAAAATGCGCTTTGACACCTTGACACTGGAACACGAGACGAACAACATAGACCATAGCAGAGTCAATCCTGAGCTTTTCGAGCACACATCGGACTGTTCAGGTCAGGCTGTGGAAAGCTTGGATTTCGACAGTGAGATTCCTGAATGATAGAATCGACTACATGCTTCATGTGCGCATGTATATCCTCGGCGACACGTTCGACATACCCAATCTACGTCAACAAACTGCGTTGTGGCCTCCGATCTTACTTGACCGACCTTGGGGAAAACCCTGCATTCACACCAATTTTATCATCATCATGCGCTTTGTTTTCGACTCGACACCAGAGAACGATAAAGAGCTTCTGCCGCTGATTATCTCCGAGACCAAACAATACCTGAGTGAACTAATGCGAAAACAGAATTGCTCTGGACGTTTCCGCGAGCTGCTTAGAGACGAGCCTGCCCTTTCGTGGCAGCTACTCGATCGCTGCATTTAAATGCCACCAGCATGTTGCAGGGCACGAGGGTGGGCGCAACGAATCTGCACATAAGAATGTTCCTCGAGCTCATGAGTTTACTCTAGGCCCTTGAACTCTCAGCGCTTTGGTAGCGAGGGCTCAATGAGCATCCAGACGTGACAATGTGAGGTTCTTGTCAAGAGCAGATTGCTTGTGGTTGCTTTTGCCGCGCGCTTGCGCTTACTTTTCAAACTCGATATCAGGAGGAGCAGGGGTGACAGCAATCTCACTTTTGGCTTTGATGGAGGAGAACTTGAAGCAAGCTTTTTATGGCTCGGAACTAGCCATCGGCAGTAAGATCTATGACTGTCGGGTTGTATTGAGCGTTCCATTATGAGGCCATAATCTTGCAACATCATAATGCTGGCCAAAGCTATGGAAGAGCAAAGCAACAATCAAGAGCGACGCCGCGAAACACGTCTGCATAATGGATTTATGCACCATCATCTGTTGCCTTCTTGCTTCACCAGCACTCAGCCTCCAATTCGAGTCGATGTTTGCCCCAGCAAGCGCCCACTAGTCCACGCTTGAGAACATCACCCCTGCTCAGGCCACTTTGTAATATTTGCCCAAGATCAAGCGAGAACCATACATCTACTTCATTGCTTGCCCAAGACTTTGCCTCCACAACGGAACCTACTGTTATTGCAGTGACATCTTTGCTCTTCATATTGAGCTGGGAAATCGTGCCAGCGACAATTTTCTATCATCTATCGAGGCGGAACTGCAGTAATAGCTTCGAAGGTCTGCTGAGCTTGATTTCAGGGTCTCGGAGGTGCTCTATGGCATGGAGTAATAGGGATTCTGCAATTCTCCCTATGACGAACGACGCATTGGAGCAATAACCATCGTCGAGGCGAGGGCACCTGTGCTTGCGGGGCAAGGCTGTTGTTCTGGGGTGGTGTGTGGGGCATAGATGAGAAGGATCGCCGCTGAGATTCTGTTCTTGTGGGTTTGCAATGACGTGACTTAGCCTTGGGTAGCTGGAGCGCGAGTTGAGTCGAAGAATGGAAGGGTTGTGAAAGAAGAAGCGGCTGAAGGTGCTTTTGTTAGTAGGTAGATTGGCATGGCCTTCAAAGTTGCGATACTCTAGTCTTAGCCTTGCGTGGATTTCCGTACTTTACGGCGTGACTTAAAGCTGCTCTGGTGGCGAGCTACTCTGGAAGCCAGTTGGTCAAGCAAGTACACGTCCTACTTCTCCAAAGGCTCACTCTGTATCAACTTTTGCGAGCAGCAGAAAACCCATGGTATTGACCAGCGCAAGCGCCAACACCCTAACGCCATCAGCGATTCTTCTGCCTTTCCCATCCCACCTCACCGCCCCCCACCAGGTGGTCCAAACGGCCCGCCACCTTGCGGTGGACTCATACTCTGCCCCATACCCTGCATTCCAGGTCCTGGGCTCATCTGGGGCGGCATCTGGAAATTCGGCGGCGGCATAAACCCTTGTGGGGGCATACCTCCTGGCGGCGGGAAAGGCATGTTCATGGGTGGACCGTTGGGGCCAGGACCACCTGCAGGTGGAAAAGGTGGGAAGGGCATGCCGCGCCCGCCGGGTGCTGTGGGGCGTATTAGTGGGCTTTTGGAGCAGAGATCGCTGGAAAGAGAAATCAAAGGGTGATCAAAGACATACGTGGCATGAAGCCTGGTCCACCGGGCCCGGGCATACCCATTTGAAATGGTGGTGGTGGCATTCCGCCTACTTTACATCAGCACTTCATATCCCCAAGAGCCCAGATCGCATGTGACGTTCGGTTATCGACGGTGGAGGGCAAATACCAGGAAAGCCGAAAGGCGGAGGTCCAAAGCCTGGCCCACCCATAGGTCCACCAGGTCCACCTCCTTGTGGTCCTAGCATTGGGTTTGCGCCTGACTCGCCGGCTGCGGCATAGGAGGAGGTGATGCTGTCGATTACCGATTGTGCTTTTTCGTGACCGATCTCTGTTTCAATCCGTACATCAGCCTTCAATGCTTCGGTTAGGTAGTGCTCCGAGGCACTATCGGTAGCTTATAGTTGCGCATGTGGAAAGGCGAAGAGTAAGGAAAAGGGCGTACGTTGGTAGTAGTCCAGTACGTTGCGTTCATGATTTCGGCCAGCATTGTGGGCTTTCCGTACGCTCATCGAGTCGTGAGTAAGGTAGACATCGCAGTAGTCGCCTGTACCGGTCAATATCTCGAGCGGGCGCCTTCAGATAAAAAGGGCTCCTACAGAAGAGTGCTACGAATATTAGCTGAGGGTGCTTTCCCGGTCGAAAGAGGGTGATGACTTATATTTCGGCATCTTGTGACAGAACGTGATTACACCCTGCCGCGAACTGAAATAAACAAGAGCGTCAATTCAGTAGAGAGCTTGCATGTTCGACATTAGATGTAAGTAGCTATAGGCCAGTTCTTTGTGCTAAGCCTGGTCACAGCAAGGTAGGGTTGAAAGCTTAGGGTTATAATACCTGGAGCACTCAGGGGCTAATTTGGCATGAGGTGGAACTTCAGATGATCTTACTATACATGGATGGGACTGACGAGCGATGGTCGATCCGATTCGCAATTGTTGCTTTTGTCATAATTGCTAAAGTTGGGAGGGTTTTGTTCGGTATTCTCGGCCAGAAACGTTATGATCCCACAACTATCTACCGTGCCAGGACTCTAATCTTTAATTGTAACACTGATGATACTTGTGGACCATGGCTACATATGATTGTCGTAAAGCATGCTACTCGAGTGAGTATCTCGGTAAATGCTGACTTCTTGGGATGCCACGGACTCACTAGACCTGTTCGCCCATGATCTGGTACAAGTAGCGCTCATTACACCGTCGTATCATCGCCTATATCCGATGCTGCCTCCAGGCGTTTTGACCGGCGCTGGGCATCGGGCGATACGTCTCTTCACGTACACGTTCGGGCTGGGACCGCAATGAATACTTAGTCGGGGGTGGTGGTCCTGGCGGTCGTGGAGGCTGATGATTGGGATTAGGGCGACTCCGAGTCCCAGGATGGCCCCGGTGTAGGTACGGTTCGTTGGAAGCGTTGTAAAAGCCACGCTGAGCGGAAGACCATTGACGGTAGGCGTCGAGATCACCGACATACTGCGGGCTGTTATTGCCATAGCCAAGCTGCTGAGATCCCGGGTAGGGATCGCTCATAGGATTGCGTCTTGTTTCTTGGGTGTTGCTTTGGCTTGGGGGCGCAATGTGGATCGAGCCTCTGTTTGTAGGTGCAGGGATCTTTGGACGAACGAAGGTCACCTCCTCGTCCGAGTCGGAATCAATACTGATCGGCTCCGGCGGTTGCTGTTGCTGTGCTCTACCCCTGATCGCCAAGCCATTCTTCGATTGATTTCTTGGCTGGTTCAACATGGTGTTGCCACTTAGCGACCAAGTCCCCGTACCCATCCGTTTCCCCGGCTTTCGAACCGGACAGTCATTGCCAAGGTGCTGAGGACGGCCACATTCGTAACAGTAGATGTACTTCCAGCGCCTGTCGGACTTATCCAGGGGCGTAGGAGGTCCTGATGTACGCCAGAGTAATTCGCATCCGTATTCCGTGTGCCCTCTGTTTTGGCACAGGTCGCAGACGATATCGCTTGTGGCGAGCTTCAATTTGCTGGGACAATTCGCTAAGTCGTGGCCCTGACTCCTGCATCTGAAACACCTCTTCTTCTGCGGACAGAATGGAACGAAATGGTCATTGTGGGAGCCACAGTCAGCGCATGTCAGCGCTTCACATTCCAGCGCCATATGTCCAGCTCTCGTGCAGACCAAGCATCTGATTGGAATACTCCGCAAATCGAGATCATGAGGATCATGAGTGATATAGAAGTACCTTAGTTGCGCATCGAGATCTTCATCACCCAAGTCGGCGAGTGTTTTTGGTTGTGAGCTCTCAACGATTGTGCTTTGAAATTGAGGGTTGCTCTGTTCAGGGAGACGCCTCGCTTGATCTGCATCCGCATATGTGACCATCGCATCAGCTTCATTTGATGCGTCTCGCCGACCGGGAACGCTGCAGGCCCATTCTTGGCGGTCTTCTTCGATTTGGACCACCCTATTCGGTGAACGGTAGCTCCGCTGCTGTGAGCCACTCATGAGATGACTCTCATGATTTTCTTCAGCCATGGGAGCTGTTTCTGACCATTCTCCACTTCCTTGCTCATTCGTCTCGAAATTTAGCATTACACAATCGTCATTCTCGTCAGACTCGTTATGGTATCGAGAATCGAGCTGTGGGTCTGGAGGAAGCTTTACATAAAAGCGCTGATGATCATCTTTCGATGGCGGTAAGTCTTCAGTCGAGTGCTCATGACTCACCGGCTGCTGCCTTTTTTTATGGGTTGTTGCTAGACGCAGATTCTCTGATGTGAATATCCGAGGCTGCAACGCCAAATCATTCGCTGCTAGCTCTTCATCCAGCTCACCGTTCTTGAATGCATCCAGCCTACCATCCTTCATACATTTCTCAACAAAAGTCCATAGCGGAGGTCTGGGCATCCTCAAATTCTTGAAGCCTGAAACGCCTGGTGGGAAAAGATGCTGATACTCTTTGTCTTCTGTGGGAAAGTACTGGGTATAGGCCAGGTCGACTTCCGCGATATGAATCGACTGCTGGAGCTCTTCATGCTTCGTGTTGCCCGATTTTGGAACAGGACCACACTGCGCTAGGAGTTTCTGCAGTTTCTGTAACGACCGGGTACACATTTGTTGTTCTTGAAAAGCTGTTATCAAAGAATTAGAGAGGGATATACTAGGCTGAGTTGTGTCATGACCAACCCCCAAATTGCTTCTTGGGTTTCCACAGCGAGGTTCTGATGGCGCCTTTCGTGCCGGCGTTCCAGTTGACCTTTGGTGCACCATTCCCAGGAGACTGATCGGTTTGCTCGATGGTTTTCTGTTTTCCGCGCTTGGCGCGTTTTCGAGGAGTATGGGTGGTGGTCTCGGTATCGTCTACATCGTGTACTCGCTTGATCGGTGCATTTCGAGAGTCTGAGTCCTCCATTACTGTTGTCATATGATCAGCCATTGTGGCGTCAGGTGGTTCTGGGCTGAGAACGATGTGATTCAGTTGAGCGCCCAAACAGTGATGGCATGCATGGTCAGAATGGCAGACTTTTTGAGAACGCGATCATCCTGTCTTCACCCAGACCAGATTTATCAAACCACAAAAGAGTGTGGGGGATCTTCAACCACATCAATATTGAAATGAAGACCCGGCCCCTCATGTCGCGTCATTAAGACCAGGGTCTAGCGGCGCTTTATGCACGTGCCAGAGATCCCTGGTTGGGGCAAGCCAAGCTCTTTAGTCCTGCCCGATTCGCATTTCTCCGGTTGACCAGGTTGACTTGTTCTCTGTCGACTTCCATACTTACTACGAGCTGAGCATCTTACAATCTATCACATCCGCATCTTCATTTACCGTCGAACTTGACAGGCAACTTACCTGCCAGCGCCCTTCTCCGACCCACGGCCTCCAGCCGTTGTGGAACTGTCGCTACGGAGTCCCGGTACAACGTTCGAGAGATTATATCTATCCCGTAAGTTGATCAGTCCCTTCATGGAACCCGGCCCAGAGATTGCTCGTGCTTCCAAGCCAGCGTAGAGCTCGAACATTACCTCCTCCTGCCCGTCTCCTCCCTTCAACAATCCACCACTAATGCTATACCCCAGATCTGGTTTGCTCCCCACATGTTAAGCAATACCATCAAACAAGGCCCACCTGGTGATCCCGAACTACATAAATAACCGCCAATCTGTCTCCCCTGATTCTCCCGCGGACTGTCCACTTTGCTCCCAACAGCGACAAAGCCCCGCTCCCGCAATCAACTTCTGACGACGGAGCGATGAACAACGGGAAGAAAGGACGGAGGAGGCGATCTAGCAGCTTGCTGTATCAAGAGCCGCCGGAGAGTATGGAGCACATGAGTGACCAGTCAGCATTGCCGAATCTGAACGCCGACTGGGTGAACGCTAAGGGTGAGCACCCCACTCGTAGAAACCCAGGGCTACTGGAGGGAGCCCTCCGAAATCCATAAGAGATATTTAAAGCTGATATACCTCATATGCGCAGGCGCCTGGTTCATCCACCCCCTTCTAATCTTCCTCCTCAAAATCCTCTTTGATACCTTCCCGCGCATCAGCCAAGAAACCTCCTGGACACTCACAAACATCACCTACATGTTCGGCTCCTACATCATGTTCCACTGGGTGCAAGGCGTGCCCTTTGAATTCAATGCCGGCGCCTACGACAACCTCAACATGTGGGAGCAGATCGACAACGGCGACCAATACACGCCTGCGAAGAAGTTTCTGCTATCTGTGCCGGTCGTGCTGTTTCTGTTGAGCACGCATTATACGCATTATGATTTATGGTTTTTCATGGTCAATCTGGCGGCGTGTTTGGGGGTTGTGATTCCGAAGCTGCCGTCGGTGAGTATTCGCTTCTTCGATGCGGATCACGGATCGTAGCTCACGTGCATATACAGAGCCATCGCATGCGCGTATCGATGTTCTCGGGGAAACCGGAGGACCGGTCAGGGTAGCTTTGATCTTCTTGCACGACCGCGTAGGGCTCGGAAATAAGGGGGAAAAGGTCAACGGGATGACCCACTGAGAAGCTACCTTAGGGAAGTGGTAACTAGCAATGGAACCAGAATCTCTTCGGCTTGCTATGCATCGAGTTTCTTCTCCCGTGTCTACATCATGTCCGTCTCCCTCTTCCACTTCACCCTCGATCTCGGAACATTGCTCCAACTTCAAGTCAACACCTCACAATACTTCCTCCCCATTTCCCAAAGTCACCTCTCCACGGTCTCTATCTGGTCTCCTCCTCCTCTAAA
>JAABUS010000638.1_pt1 | contig 86681 bp, 68 predicted proteins | sample 5560161 | NCBI WGS metagenome assembly JAABUS01 (sample SAMN10711885, study PRJNA513376) | rock metagenome | isolation source: Antarctica rocks | place: Antarctica: Victoria Land, Trio Nunatak nord | collected 2016-01-04
TGCGAATACCGGCTGTCCGGAAAATGTTGTACCTTTAAGCATACTTTTTGAGTGTGGTAACTTAAAGGTAGAAAAAACGGGATGGCTTAGGCTATCCCGTTAACTTTTATCGGACAACAATGTTTTAAGATACAATTACAAATTAATTTATCTTATTAAGAAAAACAATTAATTGTTAAACTTTATATACTTCTTTTACCCTATAAAAATCATATTTCCAAAATTCGTTCTGAAACCACCAAAAATAAATCTTCTATTTTGCTAACTTTTTTAGCAATCATTCCGTAATATTGTAATGAAGAAAGGGCATTACAATGGAACATTCATTTATTTTTCTGGGGATTATCATCGCGCTGATTATTTTATTGATCGCTTATTTATCAAACAATCCGGATACGAGCAGCATCGACATCAGCTTTTATCAGTTTAAAGTGCTGGTGAAAAAGAGTGCCGGTCGGAAAAACTCCGTTGCACGAAAAATTGTGCGGCGCAGGCTGGCACTCAAACAAAAAGTAAAAGAAATTAAAGTAGCAGCCAAATAACCGGATACTGTTTTTACGGGCATAAAAAAAGCCTGCAAGGTATTGACTTGCAGGCTTTTGTATCTTATTTGGGTTGATTTACTTTTTAACGTACATCACTTCTTTTACCGCTTTAACAACGCGGTCAGGATTTGGCAGATATTCCTGGATCAAAGTTGGCGCGTATGGCAATGGCACGTCTCCGCCCATAATGCGTAAAATCGGTGCATCCAGATAATCGAAAGCATCTTTCTGCACTTTAAAAGCAACTTCTGTAGCGATAGAACCCAAAGGCCAGCTTTCTTCCACAATTACCAAACGGTTTGTTTTTTTAACAGATTCCAGAATGCAGGGATAATCAATCGGCCTCACCGTGCGCAAATCAATTATTTCTGCATGGATCCCTTCTTTTTCCAGCTCGGCAGCGGCAGCAATTACCACTTTCATAATCTTGCCAAAACCTACCAGCGTAACGTCTGTCCCTTCTTTTACAACTTTGGCTTTACCAATTTCAATGTAATACGTTTCTTCCGGCACTTCGCCTTTATCGCCATACATCAATTCGGATTCCATAAAAATAACGGGGTCCGGATCGATAATGGCAGATTTCAGCAACCCTTTTGCATCGGCCGGATTGGAAGGGACAACCACTTTTAAACCCGGACAGTTGGCATACCAGTTTTCAAAACACTGGCTGTGCTGAGAACTCAACATTCCGGCATTACCGGTTGGGCCGCGAAAAACGATCGGTGCGGAAAATTGTCCGCCGCTCATCGACATCAATTTTGCGGCACCATTGATGATCTGATCGATAGCAACCAGAGAAAAGTTAAAAGTCATGAATTCGACAATTGGCCTTAATCCGTTCATTGCAGAACCGATGGCAATCCCGGAAAAACCCATTTCAGAGATCGGTGTATCAATCACCCGTTTGGCACCAAACTCATCCAGCATTCCCTGGCTCACTTTGTAGGCACCATTGTATTCGGCAACTTCTTCACCCATTAAAAAAATAGTGTCGTCTTTGCGCATTTCTTCATTCATGGCTTCCCGAAGCGCTTCCCTGAACTGTATTTCTCTCATTCTCTGTAAAATCAAGTGTTTTTTCGGTGGCAAATATAAACAGTAAAACCTGATTTGCAACCGTGGTTTTGGGTTGAAAAAGGGAAATTTATGCCGATAAAAACAGCATCAGGTTTTGGGGTGATTTAAGATTTATCTTGAAACAATCCCCATCCCGAAAACAAAATCAGCGTTGATATTTACCGGCAGCGTACCAATTGGTTTCAGTTGTTTGGTAATCACTTTTACAGCCGATTTCTGCATTTCCGCGCTGTTTTGATAACCGGCAATCAGTGCGCGGCTTTTCTCCAATCCGCTGAAAGCAGAAATGGTATATGGATTGGCAAAAACGGCCGTCAGACTTTGGGATAAAGCTGTAATTTGATTGGTAAATTCTAATAAATCAGCTTTGTAATCCAGTTTGCTGTAAGGCCGGGCGCGGGTATCAAAAATACCGATCAAAACCTGGTCGTAGTTTTTAAGCTGATTTAAAATTAGGTTCAACTCTTCTGCGGATGCTGTTTTTGGGGCGAAAAATACATTGTTGTTGGCAAACCAAGGCTGCAAACCAAGCTGAAAAGGTGTAATCTGGTCGGTGCCGATAGCCAGCAAAGCCGTTTTTTGCAGTGGGTTTAAACGCGCAATTTCGGTATCGCCTTTGATCAGCGTAACAGCCGCATCGGCCAGAACCTGGTTAAAGTTTTTGGCCGGTTCGGAGTTCAAATCCGCATAAAGATTTTGTTCCGATATTTCTGCCGGATGATTCAGGCCGACTGCATATTTTGCGGCCAACACTTTTTTTACCTTGACAAAAAATTCTTCTTTATTAATAATGTGTTTGCGGATTGCTTTTCTGATTGCTTTAACCGCGCGGACCGAATTTTCTGTCAGTTCCAGAATATCGTTTCCGGCATTCAAAGCCATCACATCTGCTTCAGAATTCGGGAAATATTTGACCACGCCTTTCATTTCCATTGCATCCGAAACCACCAAGCCTTTAAAACCCAAACGGTCCTTCAACTCACCGGTTACAATAGGCCGCGAAAGCGTGGAAGGCAAATGCGCCGTAGTATCCAAAGCCGGGATATTCATGTGGGCAATCATAATTCCGGTAATGCCGGCCTTGATGGCTTCTTCAAACGGGTACATTTCCAGCGAATCCAAGCGTTGAACGGTGAAAGGCAGCAAAGGCAAATCCTGGTGAGAATCTACATCGGTATCGCCATGGCCTGGGAAATGTTTGGCTGTGGTAAGTATGCCTTCGCTTTGCATCCCCTGCAAATAAGCGATGCCTTTTTTAGCCACATTAATTTTGTTATCACCAAAAGAACGAAAACCGATTACGGGATTATTTGGGTTGTTGTTGACGTCCATATCGGGTGCGAAATTCATCTGCATCCCCATTCGCTTAAAATCTTTCGCTATAAACTGACCCATTTTGTAGATGAGGTTATTATCTCTGATCGCACCCAAAGTCATCTGATAGGGAAAAGAAGTGGTCGAATCCAGCCGCATTCCCAAACCCCATTCGCCATCCATCGCCACCAGCAACGGAATGCGCGATAATTTTTGATAACGATTAGTCAAAGTCACCTGTCTGCCCGGTCCGCCCTGAAAAAAAACCAGTCCGCCAATATGCTCCTTATGAATAACTTGCGCAACCGAATCTTCATAAGCCACACCTTTATTGGTATGCGCGCGCACCATCAGCAACTGGGCAATGCGATCATGCCGGTTCAGCTTTTTAAAAACAGAATCTACCCAATGGTTTTGCTGGTTTAATTGATCCGCAGTAATTGGTGTTTGTGCGAAAATTGCCTTAGAAAGGCAGAGGAATAAGCTGGTGAAGCAAAGCTTTTGGGAGAATTTAAGCATACATTAATTTCCCTTTTGGTTTTGGTATTTCGCGGCCTAATTCAATCGAAGTATCAATCCATTGCTGAATAACAATTTCTATATTTTGAAGAGCTTCGGCATACCTTTTTCCATCGGCCATACAACCGGCTAATTCTGGTGCTTCTGCCAGGAATGCTTCATCTTCGTTGTTCCAATAGATGATGATTTCGTATTTACTTTCCATTGATATTTCTTTCAAAACAAATCTACAAAAAACGCCATGCTTCTTTTACCGTATGAAATCTACATAGTAAAGAATTTATTACTTCCATATTTAAGGTATCGCAAGATGCGATACCGCACAACTTTTTACCCGATAAAAACAGCATCGCCTAAAACCTACCGCTCACAAATATCTTTGTACGGACAATACTGGCAAGTTTCCAAACGCGTAGTCTGCAAAAAAGGAATTTGCTGATCAAACATTTCAGCCAACGTGTTTTGCAGATGTCCGGTAAAAGCCGCTTTGGCATCCTCCAGATCAACAGATTGCAAAATAGTTTTGCCGGACTTGAAGCGCGTACCTTCAGTTTTCATTTTCCGTACCGCATATAAATTTGGTTCTACGTTGCTGGTTCGTTTCACCTGCTCATAAATGTAAGTGTAGAAAAGCGTTTGCACCACAGCTTTATTTTGAGATTTTCCGTCGCGCTCAAACAGCTTTTCGAGCGAACTGTATTTCAATTCGTCGCTACCGGTTTTATAATCTACAATGCGGGTTTGCCCGTCTTTCTCGTCCACCCGGTCCAAAATGCCGTACAATTGCAGATACTTCTTTTGCCCGTTAATTTCTATCGGGAAATGATATTTGTAATCTTTTTTATTCTCCAGTTCTACAATTTGGAAAGGCGAATGCAGCTGATCGTGCGCTAAAATAGCTTTCATATATTCGGCCACAATCTGCAAAACAATTTGCTGCATACTGTTGGCGTGCTTGAGTTGCACCCGATTTTTGAACAGCACCTGCGAAAGTGCCGCGCGGCTATATTCCGGAATTTCCGGTAGTTTTTGGTCGATGCGATCTGCCGTAATTACCGTATCCGTTTTGATCAGGTCCGCATAAAACCACTCCAGTGCCTGGTGCAAAGCCGAACCGATTTGGTTAGCTTCCAGGTTTTCGGCAACTTCTTCCGGCTCTTTGATTTTAGCTACGTACCGAAAGAAAAATTGCAGTGTGCAGGTTAAGTAAGTCGTAAAAGCCGTGGCCGAGATATTAGTTGTTTTGAAAGGGTTTCCATTATAAAAGAAGCTTTCCATTTCCTTCCAGACTTTGCCTTGTTTTGGTATGGTGATTACGTTGGAAGATTCGATCCTGACCGGCTGTTCCTGCTGTAAATAATTGAAATTCAGCTTACTTTCATAAGCCAGCTGCCGGATAAAACGGCTCGGTTCGGCAGCTTCCGTGTCTCCGCCCAAACCATCATAAACCAGTGTAACTTTTTCTGATCGTTGCAGCAAGCGGTAAAAAAGATACGCAGAAATAGCATCCTGGTTTTCCAGCACTGGCATCCCGTTGGCGCGGCGCAAACTATCCGGGATGAAACTTGGGTTGACACTGCGTTTCGGCATCGTGCCTTCATTCATGCCCAAAATAATCACGTGTTCAAAATCCAGGCAACGGCTTTCCAGCATCCCCATCACCTGGATGCCGTGCAACGGTTCGCCTTCCAGCGGCACAGCCAAACTGCTTAAAGTCTTTCTAATCAATGCAAAAACCAGCGACAAACCCAAATTTGGCGCATAAGCATCCAGATTGTCATGCAATAAATTCAGCTTTTTACAAGCTTCCAAAATCAGGTTTGCTTCCAGTTCGTTCAGCTGATTTTGACGTTGACGTTGCTCTAAAACGGCCGTCAGCATCAAATACAAAGCATCAATCGTTTGCAAACCGGTGTGCCGCGATGTAAAAAAATTGGGTGCCAGGTTGGAAATCAAATGCAGTTCGGTCAGCGGCACTTCCACCCATTGATGGCCCAGCAGTTTGTTTTGCAATTCTTCGCGTTCAGCCGCTTTTACGCCCGAAAGCGGGTGCGATAAAAACGCCAGTGCATCGCGGTAATAAACGGTATGTTTTTGCTGTTTGTTGATCTGTTCCTGGATGTTCAGCCACAATTCCGTCAGCCCGAAAAGCGGCGATTGCGTGAGCGGATAACCCATCGTAATGTTCACAATCCCGGCTTCCGGAGGCAGCGTTTGCATCACCGGGACCAGCAAAGTTTCATCTGCCAGAATAATGGCGGTTTTCCCGGGATCATCTGAAAAGGCAGACAAAGCTTCAAAATTAATTTTTTCGGTGAGGATTTTGGCCTGGGCCGCATGACCTTGTGTTTTAATCACATCGACCATGCTTCTTTTATCGGCTAAAATTTGTTGCTGCGGAAATGAATTGATGAGTTCGCTCCTGTTGATATTTCTGCGGAGAAAAACGCCGGCTTCCTGCAAATTATCCTGCAAATAATAATCGTCTGTATCGAAATAAAACAACGCACAGCCTTCGTTTTGCCATTGCTTAAAAAGCGTTTCTTCGCATCGGTTTAAAGCATTGAAACCAATGAAAATCAGCTTTTTGTACGAAGAAATAAATTTTGGGCCATCCGCTGTCCCTGCTGCCAGGCGGCGGTAAGTTTGCGCCGTGGTAATCAAACCCCGGGCTTGCATTGCCTGATGAAAATTGCGGTATAAAAGAGGCATCCTGATCCATAATTCCAGGAATTTTTGCTGATGCGAGCGTTGTTTATCCGCAGAAAACGACGACCAGAAACGCTCCAGAAACGCCTGCTGTTCTTCTGTAAAATGATCAAACTGCTGCTGGATCTGGGCAATATCTTCCAGCTGCGTAAACAACGGACCGGCATCCACCAAATCGTAGTCCACTTCTGCAAAATCACTCAAAATGATGTTGGCCATCGGGAAAAACTGATCCGGCGAAAGCGTAGGTTTTCCTTCAGCAACCAATAATTTATTAAATTCCAGGTGCAGGATAAAAAACTGTTTCAGCGGATCGGCCACTACCAGATTGGTTGAAGCCGCAAAAAACGAGGAAATAGTGAAAAAAGCAGGGCTAAAAGAAGCATTGCCCTGCAACTCGCCCAAATGCTTTTTCAGGAAAGCTTCCGGGCGTTTGTTATTAAAAATGATGGCTGCTTCCTTCAAATCATCACCCAAACGGGCAATTAAATCGGCAGCAACTTCGCGGAGAAAAGGGATCATTTGGGGTTGTTGAAAGTGTAAGTCATTTTGTGCAACAGATAATCGTGCTGGTTGTGGCTGATTGTCCAGCTTTGATCCGGCAAAAATTTAAAACCTATTTTTTGATAGCATTTGATAGCCGGCAGGTTATCTTCCAGCACAAATAATTCAACAGTTTTGGTTTGAAATTGTAGCTTGCATCCTGCCAATAAAAGGTAGATAAAAGAAGTACCGAAACCGTTTCTGCGATCTGCCGGATTACCAATCAACAATCTGCCGATCCGTGGGATGTTTGTTTTCTGCGGAATGATTTCGCCAAAAGCAATTGCTTGATTTTCAGAATTTAAACCGATGTAAAAGCTGCGGCCAGGATTTTCAGATTGATATTTTGAAAGCTGGTTTTCGGTAATCGGATAAGAAAACGTAGTGCCAGCAAATTGAAAAAGTAATTCCGGACTGGTGATCCATCTACCTAAAAAATTAAAATGGGCAGGCGAATATTTAGTAAGCGTCATTAATATTATTTTTGTGTTCTAACAGGTTTTTATGGCAACATTAATTGTAGAAGTGGATGACAATAAGCTGAAAATGGTAAAAAACGTATTGAAAGCTATTGGAGTCAATGTAAACAGCAAGCATATAAAAGTAGAAAAAGTTCCAAACGAGACGACAGTTCGCGCAATTAAAGATGCTCGACATGACAAGGTTACCAAAGCTAAAAGTGTTGATGAACTTTTCAAAAATATCAGGTGATTGCTTTTTCCTATTAAATGTTAAATTTGTAGATAATTGGATTTATCATGACAGCATCACAATCACTACGGTTATATGAACTTACTTTAGAATTTATCAAGGATAAAGATAAAGCAAAGGAGTACGTTGCCCGGATTGAAGAAGTAGTAGAGCAAAAATTTAAAGATAAAGAAACAATATTAACAACAAAAACCGATCTGGCAGAAGCAAAAGTAGATATTATCAAATGGCTGGTTGCTACCGGAATCGGGATTACCGGATTGGTTGTTACATTGGTAAAACTGCTTTAATTCTCTCCTCACTCGCTTGTTTTGATCTTGTCATCTCAGAAACAAAGCATCCTAATTCAAGTTTAAATCAATAATATTTAAACAATGCTTCTTTTACCGACTAAATTTTATGTCGATAAAAGAAGCATCACCTAAACCTATCAACTAATTATGGATTTTAAAAATCAGCTCGAAAGTATTTTTGTAGAGGAAAGCCAGGTTCCGCCGGAGTATAATCTGCCGGGGCAAATTATCCAGCGGGAATACCTTTGCAATGGAGAAATGAAAACCTGGGATGGCGAACTGAGTGAAGTCTCCTCGCCGGTTTGCATCCGTACGCCCGAAGGTTTACAGCGGAAAGTTATCGGCGCGTTTCCGGTTTGCGGCACCAAAGAAGCACTGGAAGCTTTGGATGCAGCGATGGCGGCCTACGATAACGGCCGCGGCGAATGGCCAACGATGAGCGTGGCCGATCGCATTCATCGCGTAGAGCAGTTTACTTATAAAATGCTGCAGCAAAAGGATTTGGTGGTGAAGCTGATTATGTGGGAAATTGGCAAACCGTATGCCGACTCGGTAAAGGAATTTGACCGCACGGTAGAATATATCCACGCCACGATTGATGCGTTGAAAGACATCGACCGGCAATCGTCCCGTTTTGAAATTGAACAGGGGATTGTGGCACAAGTGCGCCGCTCATCTTTGGGCGTGGTTTTGTGTATGGGCCCGTTTAATTATCCGCTAAATGAAACTTTCACCACACTGATCCCGGCTTTGATTATGGGCAACACGCTGCTTTTCAAAACGCCGAAACATGGTAGTTTGCTGCATTATCCGCTGCTTAAAGCTTATCAGGAATGTTTTCCGAAAGGCGTAGTGAACACGATTTATGGCCGTGGCGCGGATATTGTTCCGCCATTAATGCAATCCGGCAAGATCAATGTTTTAACGCTGATCGGTTCCAGCAAAGTTGCCAATGAATTAAAAAAACAACACCCGAAAGTGAACCGTTTGCGGGCTGTTTTGGGTTTGGATGCGAAAAATGCGGCCATTATCACCAAAAATGCCAACATCAAACTGGCTGTGAGTGAATGTGTTACAGGTTCGCTTTCGTTCAACGGGCAGCGTTGCACGGCCTTAAAAATTATTTTGGTGCACCAGGATGTGGCAGATGAGTTTTTAAAAGAATTTTCTGAAGCCATCAGCAAACTGAAATTTGGAATGCCCTGGGAACAAGGCGTAAACTTAACGCCGCTGCCCGAACCCGGAAAGCCGGCATATTTGAAAGCTTGTTTGGATGATGCGATAGCTAACGGTGCAAAAATTATCAATGAAAATGGCGGCGAAACAGTCGCTTCATTTGTTTATCCGGCGGTTGTTTTTCCGGTGAATGAAAAAATGAAACTGTACCGCGAAGAGCAGTTCGGGCCGGTTATCCCGGTGGTCCCTTTCCGGGAAATTGAAGAAGCGATTGATTACCAGATCAATTCGCCGCACGGCCAGCAGGTGAGTATTTTTAGTGAAAATGCAGAAGAAATTGCCTCGCTGATTGATCCGTTTGTGAACCTGGTCAGCCGCGTAAACATCAATTGCCAATGCCAGCGCGGGCCGGATATTTTCCCTTTTACCGGCCGAAAAGACAGTGCCGAAGGAACGCTTTCTGTGGTAGATGCGTTGCGGGCATTTTCAATCCGGTCTTTAGTGGCCACAAAATTAAACGACGATAACAAAAACCTGATCAACGAAATTGTAAACGACAACGAATCAAACTTTTTAAGTACGAAGTTCATTTTTTAGGCGATAAAAGAAGCATTGCATTTAACCAAAAGAAGCTGACCCGAAAGAGGCAGCTTCTTTAATTTTGTATGAAATTTTGCTGATCAACCCAAAACTTAATTATTTTTTAAGCCTAATTTATAGTTGGTTAAATCCAACATGTATTCATTGTTCAAAAAATAATTCAACCCAAAAATAGAAAAATCATTTCCGGATGTTTTTGGGTTTTCCAGGTAAGTTAAGTAATCTGTGCCGGAAGTTGTATAAGTATAAGTAAAACCAGAAGTAGTAGCTGCTTTTACTGCGCTGTTTGCCGGTAAAAGTGCAGTAGTTGTTGGAGCCGTACTATCTTCGATATAACTGTAAGGTGCCGTGCCGGAATCAAACAGGGCATAAGTTGTAAGCGTTTTGTTATTGTAACTTACTGTTGATGAGATAATTGGATAATATCCTGCTCCCGGATAACTCACCAATTGATGCTGTACAAAACCAGATGAGGAAGAAAGATCGGCTGCTGTTAAACCCAACGTAACTACACCCGGCACAAAAGTAGAATAGCCATTGCTTGAAAAATTGGAAGTGCCCAAAGCGGCCATTTTAAATCCTCTGGTCAAGCCCGTTCCCGGATCAAAATAGCTGAAAGGGCTGGTAATGAAAACATTGTTTGCAAAAACAATATCATAAATTGGTGCTACGCCCATCACATCAAAATCATGCGCAGTTGCCGTGGTCCCGCCTACATTTACGGCTTTGTAGTACAGGAAAAAAGGCAATCTTTTGACCACAATACTTCCGTTTATATCGCCAATTGTAACGGGCGCATAAGCCAGGTTACCATAAACCGTGGCACCGTTGGTGTTGCTGCCATAAGTTACGGAAGATTTTTGACTGGTGATCGTGATGCCATTTACCACAACAGAATCTCCTGTAAAAACAAAACCTGAAGTAGTGACCATAGAGGCCGGTACAATGTTCTGCGCATCCAGCACCATTCCGCCCGAACCGGTATCAAAAACCATCCCGTAGGAGACGGTTTGCGTACCAACTTTAGAAACATTGATCTGTATCTGCCTGTAATTCAGCGTTGCATCTGCACCAAACTCATACAAACCGAGTTTTGTAGGCGTGGCAACGGTTGGCGTAGTGGTTTTTTCTTTTTTGCAGGAAGCCGCAAAAGCCAAAATCAAAAAAGCCCCGGAAATAACGGACAGAAATTTAGTATGGTAAGTATTTTTCATTTTGAAATAGGAATAAAGCAACCAAACTACAATATATTTTTTTGCTTTTGGTTTGGATTTATTTCAGCATAAAAGCATCATTTACAGCAGTATGGAGCTTTTGCTAATCTATTTAAAGGTAACCGGTTTTTAAAAAGTACATAAACAAGTATCGGCCAAAGATTGGTTTGTACCGATGGAAACAACCAGCAGAAAACAATACTTCTTTTACAGGTCAAAAACCAGCGGAAAAATATATTTCCGGATCAAAAAATCAAAGAAAAAGTTTTGCCTTTTAGAGGCTTCCGGATATTTCTAAACTTTTCAATTTCCTGCGCTAACAGTTTCTGATATTGATTGTGCATAAAATCGCGGAACAGCTGTATGTTTTCCTGTTGCCGGGTTACAATTAAGGCTTCAAAATACTCGTTCTTGTCCTCCTTAAAAACCAAACCCAACGGCAAATTGCTTTTTTGCTGTAAATAATTCATGAACAAGCGCGAAGTCCGGCCGTTGCCATCATAAAAAGGGTGTAAAGTAACCAAATCAAAATGCGCATCAAAAGAAAGGTCCAGGCGTTCTAAATCATCCGTCAAAGTATCCAAACCTTCGTTTATTTTTGCGGATAAACTGATTAGCAAACGCTCAACTTTATCATAATTTACCGGATAACTATTGCCCACAGAAACATTACTTCTGCGCAGTTCACCCTTTGAGGCGTCAACAGTCCCTAAAACAGTATTGATTATTTGTCCGGTCCTTTTCAAAACCTGTGCATTAATTTCCTGAACGAATTGCGGCGAAACTTTTTGAGAAAGGTTTGCCGGTTCAAGCATAAATTTTAACGCGTTATAATGATCGCTTACCATCAAACTATGATCCAGCGGTTTGCCTTTCGGAGTGAGGTTTTCATCTAATAAAAGCTGCGTTTCAACTTCTGTAAGCGTTGAACCTTCAATAGTGGCGGAGTGATGAATGATTGCAAAATGATTGAATTTATCAAAATCGAAATTATTTGATAACCCCAAATCTTTAAATTGCTTAATTAATTCAATGCTCTTGTTCATGGCGTATAAAGTTACACAAAATCAGGTCTGAATTTTATGCCGATAAAAACAGCATCAAACCAAAACCATTACTTTGATCACACCGCTTTTAGGATCGGGCCGGCTTTTAAACTGATTTTTCACTTCATTAAAATTTATGCGGTGAGTGATATGAGATACCAATTCTTTTTATTTTGATGATCGCCTTGTGTTTTCCAAGCTTCGGCTTTTCCTTGCTGCTGTAGTAAGCCAATTGGCTTGATCCGGTGCAAACTACTGTTTTTATCATACTAAAAATCAGGCATTTACCAGCGCGCGGTCCAGGTGAACGTAGCCGCCATCTACATGGATAATTTGTCCGGTGGTGTGGCTCGAACTTTCCGACAATAAAAAAGCTACCGTATTGGCAATCTCTTCCGAAGTTGTCATCCGGTTTTCCAAAGGGATTTTCCGGGTGATTTCTGCTAATTTTTCCTGCGGATGATCCAGCGTTTTGATCCAGGTTTCGTAAGCCGGCGTCCAGCATTCGGCCACCACCACCGCGTTCACACGGATACCATATTTCAGCAATTCAACCGCCCATTCGCGTGTTAAAGCGTTGCGCCCGCCGTTTGCCGCCGCATAAGCCGACGTATTTCCCTGCCCGGTTTCCGCAGTTTTAGAAGTGATATTGATGATAGGGCCTTTGGATTTGATCAGTTCCGGCAAAGCATAGTGCGCCATCAGATAATAATGGACCATGTTCTTGTGCAGGCTCGCCATAAAATTTTCGTAATTGCCTTTTTCTAAACCCACGCCATCGTTTACGCCCGCATTATTGACCAAACCTTCCACCCGGCCAAATTTTTTGATCACTGCGGCAACCGCTTTTTTACATTCCTGCGGATCAGAAAGTTCTGCAAGCACCTGAAATGTCTGGCCTCCGGAAGTCTCAATTTCAGCAACTGTTTTTAGGTTATCCGCTTCGTTATGGCCAATAATCACCGGGATTGCACCTTCCGCAGCCAGTATTTTGCTGATGCCTTCACCGATACCTTTTGCACCGCCGGTTACAATAATGACTTTATTTTTCAGTTTTAAATCCATAATTTTCGTAGGTTGAGATGCTTCTTTTAGCACCCTAAATTCAGAGTTTGTAAAAGCTGGCCGCATTGCCTCCCCAAAAAAGTCCCTGCTCATTTTGGGTTAAGGCAGAAGTGTAATTTTGAACGATGGAAAGCATTTTTTCATATCCGCCAGCCACGTTACAAACTGGCCAATCGGAACCAAACAAGATTCTTTTTGCGCCAAAAACTTCAAAAACCACATCCAGATACGGCGTAAAATCTTCCGGTTTCCAGTTTTTCCAATCCGCTTCGGTTACCATTCCGGAAACTTTGCAGCTTACGTTTCCCATTTTTGCAAGCGCCGAAATCTCCTTTTTCCAGTTATCAATATTTTTATTTTTAATATCCGGTTTAGCAAGGTGATCAATCACAAAAGGCTGATCCGGAAAAGTTTCTACCAACATTTTTGCGTTTTGCAGATGCTTTGGGTAGATGAGCAAATCATAAGTAAAACCAAACTTCCGCAGCAATGAAACGCCCTGCATGAATGATTTTTGCAGCATAAAAGAAGCATCCGGTTCACCCTGCAAAATGTGGCGGCAACCTTTCATCAGCTTAAAACCACTATAAAATTCCAGCTGCGGTCCTACTTCCGAAGAACATAAATCAACCCAACCTACAACGCCTTTGATGATGCTGTTTTTATCGGCATTTTTTAGCTGGAACTCATTTTCCGCTTCAGATTGATGGGATTGGACAACTACGCAACCATCAAAACCATTCGTTTTCAAGATCGGTTCCAGATCATCCGGCAAAAAATCACGCTGGATTTCGGGCATCGAGCCATCAATCCAACTATCTCTTACCGGATCAAAAACCCAGAAATGCTGGTGCGCATCAATTTTTTGCATACGCTTTTACCACTTGTCGCGAAGTTCCCAAACCGTCGATGCCAAGCTCTACCACGTCGCCGGGTTTTAAATATATGGGCGGATTAAAACCCAAACCAACGCCCGCAGGCGTTCCGGTAGAAATAATATCGCCGGGCAACAGCGTCATAAATTGGCTGATGTACGAAACCAATTTTGGGATGCCGAAAATCAGGTCGTCGGTATTGCCGTCCTGCAACATTTGGCCGTTCAATTTCAGCCATAAACGCAGGTTGTGCACATCTTCGATCTCGTCTGTCGTGGCCACAAACGGGCCAACCGGCGCGAACGTGTCGCAGCCTTTGCCTTTGTCCCAAGTGCCGCCGCGCTCCAGCTGAAACTCGCGCTCCGAAACATCATTATGCAGACAAAATCCGGCCACATAATCCATTGCGTCCGCTTCATCTACATAGCTGGCTTTTTTGCCGATCACCAAAGCCAATTCCACTTCCCAATCGGTTTTAACAGCGTTTTTCGGGATAATAATATCATCATCCGGGCCAACCAAAGCCGTGGTAGATTTAAAAAACAAAATTGGTTCTTCCGGGATTTTGGCACCGGTTTCCTGTGCATGTTTGGCGTAATTCAACCCAATACAAACGATTTTGGAAGGCCGCACAATAGGCGAACCCAAACGCTCAGAATCCGGAACTTTAATTAACCGACCTTGGTTAGCTTTTACAAATTCCTCCAAGCGCGCTAAGCCGTTATCTTCAAAAAACTGCTCGTTGTAATCTCCGCCGTAAGCAGAAACGTCGTAACGCACATCGTCAATAATTACACCTATTTTTTCTTTTCCGGCATCGCCGTATCTTATTAATTTCATGGTTATATTTTTAGGTTGATAAAAACAGTATTGAATCATTTATTTACTTATCCATTGTTCATGGCTTTCTATCAGGCACCCGTGATATTTCGTTAAATTTTTTAAAGATTCTTTTAAAATATCATGAGGAATATAATTACTTAGTTCTTTATCATTAAATATTTTCAAAACGTCTAGATTCAAACCAATTGGTCCATCAATACTTTGGGGTTTAGAACTTTTCCAATCAAGATTTAATGTAAACCCATCTTTTTCTTTATTTAAATTATGAGATAATATGTCTTGCCAATTTCCATGAACTGAATGACTAGAAATACCATAATAAACACTATAAAACATTTCTCCTGCAACTTTATCTGATCTGCTTTTTATGGATTTCCATTTTGAACTTCTTTTCACTTCTTCTACATCAAAATCTGAAACTTCAAAACTTTCTTGAATAGATTTTTGCATTCTATCCTCAATGGGAAGGACTTCCCCATCATTTTCTCTAATATTTGATAAAATCGTGTCCCAAAGCTCTTTCTCCGTTATAAGTGAATTTTTAATGTAATTACGTTTTACTCTTTCTTCCCCCTCAATTAAAATATATTTAATATTCACATATGTTTCAGCAATACAACGACTAATAATATTGCAAATTTCTAATTTACGTTCACAAACATTTTGTAGAAATGATACATTAAGCTTGATTAGTCGCGTCATGTTTCCACCAATAACAGCTTCATCTTTGTCTATAATTTGCGGAATTCCATCTTCGTCAAAATATCTTAAACCAACCACTCGATAAAGTAATTCAATAGTTTGTTTTAAAAGCTCAACGTAGGCTTCCATAAAACCATCATTACTATTAAATTCTGAGATTTCGACTTCACTATATTTGGGTACGGTAATTATAAATTCCTCCATCAGCTATTTCAAAGAATTAATTAAATCTTAATTATTCAGTTTGATAAAACCGCCATCCAAAGGATAATCGCAACCGGTAACAAAACCAGCCTCGTCCGAGCATAAATACAAAGCCAAAGCGGCCACTTCTTCCGGTTCGCCCATGCGGCCAATTGGTTGGCTGTCAGATAATTCAGCAAACATTTCTGCTTCCCGTCCGGCATAGTTTTTCGCAATAAAACCATCTACAAAAGGCGTATGGATGCGTGCCGGTGAAATGCTGTTGCAGCGGATCTGATCGTCCAGATAATCCCGCGCCACGGATAAAGTCATGGCAAAAATAGCACCTTTGCTCATGGAATACGCAAAACGGTCCGTCAACCCAACCCAGGCCGCAATCGAAGCCATATTCAAAATCACGCCGCCGCCATTTGCCTTCATATTCGGGATTGCCGCATACAAACAGTTGTAAGCACCTTTAACGTTGATGTTGAAAACACGCTCAAAATCAGCTTCTTCTGTGTTATCGGCACGGCCAACATGCGCCACGCCAGCGTTGTTGACCAAAATGTCGATCTTGTCAATCTTCATAAATGTTTCCAGGATTTGCTGCTGATTGCTTACATCGGCACTGTATACAAAAGCTTTTCCGCCTTCGGCTTCAATTTCTACCGCTGTTTGCTCGCCAGCTTCTGCATTCAGTTCAATGATATGCACCACGGCTCCCTGCCTGGCAAAAAGTGTAGAAATAGCTTTGCCGATACCGCTGCCGCCGCCGGTAATAACCGTATTTTTACCTGTCAAATCAAACATGATGCTGTTTTTATAGTTGAAAAATCTTATCCGATAATAACCATTTTTCGCCGGGTTTTGCTTGCGGCAACGCCTGCTGATATTTCCACATCAGCTTTTCCCATTCCTGCACTTTTGGGTTGATGGCATCCATTTCGGCTTTTTTTTCAAAGCTGAAAATAGCAGCCGTTTCCATCAGCATAAACAAACGGTTGCCCGGCAGATAAATTTCCATGTTGATGATCCCGGCATCTGTAATGCTTTTTTTGATCTCCGGCCAAACGTTTTGATGGTAGCGTTTGTACCCGGCGATCAGTTGCGGTCCATCAACCAGATCAAGCGTAAAACAATATTTTTGCATTTTTTATCCTATTGGCGATACTGTTTTTATCGGGTATAATTTGGTGCGATGTCCTCTTGAGCCAAAATAAGCCACCATCGCAAAGCAAAACATCGGCACAAAATAACCGAACTGAATATTGTTTGCAGCATCGCCGATATAAGCGAAAATACACGGCAAAATGGCACCGCCCACAATGCCCATGCGGAAACAGGAACCTATTTTGCGGCATCAAACCCGGTTTTTAAAGATGTAAACCGGCCGCTAAATATAGATTTTATCCCGAAGTAATGCTAAATTTTATGTGATAAAAGAAGCATTGCCGGTTAGCTGTTCTCTTCCCAAATGCTGGCTAAATGCACCATTGTATCCACCGCTTTTTGCATATCCTGTACCGAAACCCATTCTTCTTTACCGTGAAAAGCATGTTCGCCCGCAAAAATATTTGGGCAGGGCAAACCCATAAACGACAGGCGCGAACCGTCTGTTCCGCCGCGGATACTGCGCAGGCGTGGTTCCATGCCAGCCCTTTTGATGGCTTCCATTCCGTAATCAATTACTTGCTGATGCTGATCCAGGACCTGCTTCATGTTGCGGTATTGCTCATAGATTTTGAGGGTAAAAGAAGCATACGGAAATTCCTGCAGCACACTTTCGGCCACCTCACGGATCACGGTGGCATATTTTTCCAGTTTCTCGTCTTCAAAATCACGGATGATGAAATCGATGATTGCTTCTTCCACATGGCCGCTGATGCAAACCGGATGGATAAAACCCTCTTTGGCAGATGTGGCTTCGGGAGAAAGTTTTCTCGGCAGTTCAACCAAAATTTTGCCGGCAATTTTGATCGCGCTTTCCATTTTGCCTTTTGCAAAACCGGGATGCGCGCTGATACCTTTTATTTTGAGTTGTGCGCCATCAGCAGAAAAAGTTTCGTTTTCAATCGTCCCGGCTGATTCTCCGTCTATTGTATAACCAAAATCGGCTGCTAATTTTTGCATATCGGCTTTGTCCACGCCGCGGCCGATTTCTTCATCCGGGGTAAACAAAATCTTGATCGTGCCATGTTTTATTTCGGGATGGTCCATCAGCTGGCGGCAGGCATCTACAATGGCAGCCAGCCCGGCTTTGTTATCAGCCCCAAGCAACGTCGTTCCGCTGGCCGTAATCACATCATTACCGATCTGGTACTTCAAATCCGGGTGTTCATCCAGCCGGATAACCACTTCCGGATCATCAGGCAAAACCAAATCCCGGCCCTGGTAATTGGCGTGGACAATCGGCTGCACATTTTTGCCGCTGCAATCCGGCGAAGTATCTATGTGCGCACAAAAGCAGATCACCGGAACTGCCTTATCTGTGTTGGCCGGAATGGTGGCATACACATAACCGTATTCGTCCAAATGCGCATCTTCCAGGCCAATTTCGAGCAGTTCATCAGCCAAAATACGGCCTAAATCTTTTTGTTTTTCGGTGGAAGGCGTGGCCTTTGAAGCCGGATCTGACTGTGTATCAACCGTTACGTATTTTAAGAACCTATTTTGTACCGTGTACTGCAACATAAGCGATCCATTCATCGTTAAACATTTTTGATAATAAGTTAATAATTCTACTTTTGGAAATAGCCGCCTTCAAAACTAAATGATAATATGGTATTCGGACAGATCATAAAAAAATATAATCTCTTGAAAAAGTTCTACTTCCTAATCGCTTTTGTATTGATCAGTTTTACTGTTTCTGCCCAGATCGGTTACAATTATGATCAATTTAGTTTGGGCTTAGGCGTTAGCAGTATCAAAATCCACGGCGATTTGAGTAAAGCTTACAACAAAGCCGCAGTGGCTGTAAATTTGAACTATCATGTTACCCCGTTTGTTACTTTCGGCACCGAAGCACAATTTGGCCGTTTGGAAAGTGCCAATGCCGATACCAGCAAAGCTTATTACGGTGAGCAATCCAGCAATAAATTTACTACGGTCATGTTTCATGCCGATGTGCAGTTGGGAGAGTTTATCAATTATAATGATGATTTCAGCTCAATCCCGATCCTGACAAAAATATTGAACGGTGCCAAAAATATTTATGTTGGTACAGGTGTTGGGGTGATATTTAACAAGATGGATTACATCAACCGTACCGATTACAAAGACACCAATTTTTCTTACAGCGGTTTGGATAAAAGCACGGAACTGATTATCCCGATCAGGATCGGTTATGAATACAAAATTTATAACGCTTATGACGAGCCGAATATCCGGTTAAACCTGGGTTATCAGGCCAATCTTTCTACCGGGGATAACATGGATGGCATCAAATCCGGCCATTACGGTGATTGGTTTTCGCAAATCACTTTCGGGATAAAAGTTGGCATTGGCGGCGTAACTTCTTACCGCAAACCAATCCATGTAGGTCCTTTTTAATTTGAAAAAATCTCTCAGGAGATAAGCCGATCTTATTAAATACACGCCTTGAAAAAATTTACTGTACTTACGTGCATACTGTTTTTATGCAGTAAATTTCTGTACGCGCAGCTCAGTTATAATTATTTGGGTTATAGCGTTGGCGCAGGCGCGGGCGTTACCCGTGCAGATGCAGATGTGGCCCAGCACATAAATAAAGGTGCTGCTTTTATCAACCTAAATTACAATTTCAGCCCTTTCACAACAGGCACCGTAGAGTTGCAGGCCGGGCAGCTGGCTGGCGGAAACCCAAACACGGATAAAGATACGCGGGCATTTGTCAACACTTATCAGGCTGTAATTCTTTATGCTGATTTCCAGGCTGGTGAAGTAATTGATTATGAAGACCGACGCATTTTGAATGTGCTCAAAAATTTTTATGTCGGGCCGGGATTTGGCTTTATCCACAACCACATGAGTTATGTGCAGCGCAAAAGCCTGAATAATCCGGGTTACGTTTTCCCCGGCCGGGACAACAGTACAGAAATTATGCTGGTGTTTAGAGCGGGATACGAGTTTAAATTTTATAATCAATACCACGAGCCGGGCGTGCGTTTGGATGTCGGTTTTGAAGAAAATTTAGCTTACGGCGAAGGCTTGGACGGTTACAATGATCCGCCTACACAATTTAGGAACAACCATGTAGACCGTTATGCTTTTGTACATGTTGGCTTGAAATACAATTTCGGAAACCCGATTTCTTTCAGAAAACCGATACGCAGATTTTATTGATATGAACATAGAATCACTCCGCGAATATTGCCTGCACAAACCCGGCACGGAAGAAACCATGCCTTTTGGCGATGATACCTTAGTTTTTAAAGCTGGCGGAAAAATATTTTTGCTGATTTCGCTTAAAGAAGGCAACCGGTTCAATGTAAAATGCGATCCGGATTGGGCAGTAGAACTGCGCGAAAGTTACACCGAAGTCCAGCCAGGTTTCCACATGAACAAAACCCATTGGAATACTGTTTTTATGGATGGAAATTTGAGTGATAAGCAATTACTGGAAATGATCGATCATTCTTATCAGCTCATCGTAAAAAGCCTGCCCAAGAATATCCGCGAAAACCTGCAATAAAAAAAGGCCGATAAAAGAAGCATCCTGCTAATTCTTTTCTATCTTTTCGGCATGAAAACTTCTTGGTTTTGTTTTGGGCTGATGCTGCTCGGATTTGCTGCAAAAGCACAATTAACGCCTTTTGAAAACGATCCGCAGAAAAACACAACGGCAACTTACGCGCAGATTGTAAACTATTATCAGCAGCTGGACAAGCAGTACGATCAGCTTAAAGTTTACAACATCGGCACCACAGATATTGGCAAACCGCTGCAACTGATTGTGCTTTCAAAAGATCGAATTTTTGATCCGGCCACGATCAAAAAGCAAAATAAACGCGTTATCCTGATCAATAACGGCATTCATCCCGGCGAACCGGAAGGCATTGATGCAAGCATGATGCTGGCGCGTGACCTGCTGAAAAAAAACGCTTTACCAAAAGATGTTGTCATTTGTATGATCGCGGTTTACAACATTGGTGGCTGTTTAAACCGCGGACTTTCACGCGTGAACCAGAACGGGCCGGCAGCTTATGGTTTCCGCGGAAATGCACGGAATTTGGATCTGAACCGCGATTTTATCAAGGCGGATTCTAAAAATGCGCTGGCTTTTATGCAGATTTTAACCACTTGGAAACCGGACGTTTTCTTGGATAACCACGTGAGCGACGGCGCAGATTACCAATATGTGATGACGCTGATTGAAACGCAGCACAACAAGCAAAACCCGATCCTGGCCGATTATACCGCCAAAAAATTAACGCCGGAACTGTTTTTACGCATGAAAAAAAGCGGTTTCGAGATGACGCCTTACGTAGAATCGGAAGAAAATACACCAGATTCCGGCTTGGTTGGATTTTTGGAAACGCCGCGGTATTCGTCGGGTTTTACGGCCCAGCGCAACATTATCAGTTACATTACCGAAACACACATGCTCAAAACTTACGCGCCGCGCGTACTTTCTACGTATGATTTTATGCAGCATTTGATCGACGTTGTGCAGCGCGATGCTGTTTTTATCGGCAAAATTAAAGCGCAGGCTGATGAGCAGACCAGAAGCCAAAAAAGTTTTGCATTGAACTGGGAACTGGACAAATCTAAATTTGATACGATCTCTTTTAAAGGTTTTACAGCTGGCCACAAACCCAGTAGATTAAGCGGTTTGCCAAGGTTGTTTTATGATCGAGCCAAACCTTTTACCAAAAATATCCGCTACTACAATACGTATAAAGCTACGGTTTTTGCAGATAAACCAGCCGCTTACATCATTCCGCAGGCTTGGGGCAAAGTGATTGATTTGATGGAACGGAACGGCGTAAAAACTTTTAAGCTTAAAACCGACACGATGTTAGCTGTTCAGGTTTATTATATTGCAGATTACAAAACGCCGTCACGCCCTTTTGAAGGTCATTATCTGCACAACAACGTAAAAGTATCGGTAAAAGAAGCATCGATCAAGTATTATGCAGGCGATGTGGTGGTTTATACCGATCAGCCCATGAACCGCTACATTGTAGAAACCCTGGAACCGCAAGGCGTAGATTCGTTTTTTGCCTGGAACTTTTTTGATTCTGTCCTCGGCGAAAAAGAATACTTTTCGGACTATGTGTTTGAAGATATCGCTGCGGATTTGCTGAAAAAAAATCCGGAACTGAAACAACAATTAGAAGCGGAAAAAGCAAAAAATCCCGAGCTTGCGAAAAGTGCAGCCGCGCAACTCAATTTTATTTACCGAAATTCGCGTTACTTTGAACCAACGTTTTTGCGTTATCCTGTTGGCCGGATAATTGCCCCGCAAGATTTAAATTTGAATTAAATGCTCCAATATTACCTCTATACCACGCCGGTCGCTTCGGCTATTTTCGTGATCACCGTGCTGGTGAGTTTACTCGCTTTCTCCAATCCGCAGATTTATGAAAGCTTTATTTTGAGTCCGTACCGCGTTTACCGCAAGGAAAAAGTATATACGCTGCTCACCAGCGGACTGATCCACAAAGATTGGATGCACCTGATTTTCAATATGTTGTCTTATTATTTTTTCGCTTTTAATCTCGAACGGATTATTGGTCACTGGCAATTTGCGGTTTTGTATCTCGTGAGTTTGGTTTTGAGCGATTTGCCAACAGTGTTGAAACATCGGGAAGATTTCTGGTACAGAACGTTGGGCGCTTCCGGGGCGGTTTCGGCCGTGGTTTTCAGTTTTATTATGTTTGATCCAATGGCATCAATGGGTTTGTTGTTCATTCCAATCCCGATCCCGGCAATACTATTCGGCGTTTTGTACTTGGTTTATTGCGTTTATGGGTCGCGCCAGGAAATTGGAAACATCAACCACGACGCACATTTTTATGGTGCGCTGAACGGCGTGTTGATTACGATTATTTTATATCCGCAAGTGGTTCCGTATTTTTTAGGGAAGCTGGGTTTACGGTAAAATCAGGATGCTTCTTTTATCGGTATAAATCTTGCCGGATTGAAGCTAAACCAAATCTTCTTTCATTGGGTTTAAATTTATTTTAACTTTTTAGTTGAAAAACTAAAATAATAGTTATACCTTAGTTCTATGAAACAAATCAAAGAACTAACCCGCGCCGAAGAACAAATTATGCAGGTGTTGTGGCAACTGCAAAAAGCCTTTGTAAAAGAAGTAATCGACGAACTGCCATCGCCCAAACCGGCCTACAACACCGTTTCTACTTTTATCCGCATCCTGGAAACCAAAGGTTTTATCGCCCACAATGCTTTCGGCAAAAGCCATCAATATTATCCGCTGGTAAGCAAAGAAGAATACCAGACTTTCTCTGCCGATAAACTGCTCACCGGTTATTTCGATAATTCCGTGGAGCGCATGTTTTCCTTTTTTGTGGAGAAGGAAAAGATCGACCTGAAAGAAGCAGACGAGATCCTGAAACTGATTGAAAAACTTAAACAAAAATAACCATGAACTGGTGGCATTACCTGATTTTGGCAAACCTGTACCTGGCACTGTTTTACGGGTTTTACCTGCTGTTCCTCCGCAAGGAAACGTATTTTATCCTGAACCGCGTTTACTTGGTTTCGGCAGCAATATTGTCGTTTTTTATCCCGATGATGCAATCGGAATGGGTTAAAAACCTGTTTATTACCCAAAAAGTACAACGGACGATTTACTACATCGATCCGGGTTTCATTTATCAGGTTTCGCCGCAGGCAGATAATGGTTTTACCATGGCGCAGTTTTTTACAGCTGTTTACTGGGCGGTGGCGATGCTTCTTTTAGCACGTCTTTTTTATCGTTTTGTTAAGTTGAGAAAGTACATCCGGGCAAACGAAACCGGCAACGCTTTTTCTTTTTTCGGGAAGATTAGCGTGGATGAAAACCTGCCGCAAAAAGACGTGATTTATCAGCATGAAATGATCCACGCCGGGCATTTACATTCTGCAGATGTGCTTTTGTTTGAAGCCTTGACGATCCTCAATTGGTTCAATCCCGTGATTTATTTCTACCGGAAATCCATCAAACACAACCATGAGTTTATTGCAGACCGCAACGCGATCAATTTCGGCGTTGACAGATCGGATTATGCACTGTTGCTGCTTAGCCAAACGATGAACGTGCAACCAAACACTTTAGTCAATAGTTTTTTTAACCAATCACTTTTAAAACAACGGATCATGATGTTACATAAAAACCCTTCCCGCCGGAGCGCGCTGCTCAAATATGGTTTATCAGCACCGCTTTTTGTTTTAATGCTGATCTTTACTTCGGCTACTGTAAGCGAGCAGAAAACGATTCAAAAGATTTCGGATCAGATCATTAGTGATACACCAATATCAACTGTAGTAAAGGATATTGACAGCCACATTAATTCGCTTCCAAAACCGCCTTTTTCTTCAAGAGTTTTTATAAAAACAGAATCTGTATTAAAAGGAAAAGTAGTTAACGTTCATGGCAAGCCTTTAGCTGATGTAAAAGTTTCTTATGATAAAAAAAACCTTAACACAGTGACTGATGCAAATGGAGATTTTAGTTTTTCAGATTACACAGAAGGTGATTTGGTGAATTTTAAATATCCTGATTCAAGTATTTATGTAACAACCTTTACCAATACAAAAGGAAAGCTGCAAATTGTGGTATTTCAAGACATGCGGTCGGCAAGAAATAGAGCCAATATGCTTGTTGTAAAACCTTCTTCTGACCCTGGAGTGGTGAGCTTTGCGGCAGTAGAAAAGTTACCGTCATTTCCTGGAGGCGAGAAAGCTTTTTCAATGTTTTTAGCAAACCATATTAAATATCCAAAAGAAGCTAAAGATCAAAAAATGCAAGGCCGTGTAATCGTTTCTTTTATTGTAGAAAAAGACGGTTCACTCACCAATATTAAAATTTTACGTGATATTGGCGGAGGTGCAGGACCGGAAGCTGTCCGTGTTTTGTCCGAATCTCCTGCATGGAACCCTGGAATACAAAATGGAAAAAAAGTTCGTGTAAGTTATACGATGCCAGTTAATTTTACTTTGGCGGCGGAAGATGGTACAAAAACAGCAACTGGTAATACGGAAAATATGGACAAACCAGCAGCTACCGTTACAGGCTATGTTAATATGGATACAGTTAAATCAGGTACACCTATTAAGCTTCGCGGATTCAGCAACGTTAATGATGCTTTGGTAATTATCGATGGCGTTGAGGTTAAAGGTATAAATCCGTTAAATAACATCAACCCAAATGATATTGAAAGTATTAATGTTTTAAAAGATGCATCAGCAACAGCACAATATGGCGATAAAGGCAAAAACGGCGTAATCTTGATCACTACAAAGAAAGGCAAAAAAGCAGCAGACACAACTAAACCCTAATGCTTCTTTTATCGCCTAAAAATCAGCAGCGTAAACCAGTGCTGATTTTTTTGCGCTTTGTCATTCCGACGATAGGAGGAATCTTCTTCAAAGCAACATAATTTTCTGTCGTTAAAAGAAGCATTTGATTTTTGATGAAGATTTCTCCCTTCGGCCGAAATGACAACACCAATCGGGCAATTCTTGAATCGCCCCTACAACGCAAAACCGTCAACCAATCCCAACTCCAAACCTTAATGCTTCTTTTATCACCTAAAAATCAGCAATGCAAACCGATGCTGATTTTTTTTGTGATACGCGCTGTCATTCCGACGATAGGAGGAACCTTCTTCAAAGCAACATCATTTTATGCCGGTAAAAGAAGCATTTGTTTTTTGATGAAGATTTCTCCCTTCGGCCGAAATGACAATACCGATAGGGCAATTCTTGAATCGCCCCTACAACGCAAAACCGTCAACCGAAGTCAAACCAAAACCTTAATGCTTCTTTTATCGCCCAAAAATCAGCATCATAAACCGGTGCTGATTTTTTTTGCGCTTTGTCATTCCGACGATAGGAGGAATCGTCTTCAAAGCAACATCATTTTATGCCGATAAAAGAAGCATTTGTTTTTTGATGAAGATTTCTCTCTTCGGCCGAAATGGCAACACCGATAGGACGATTTCTTGATTCGCCCCTACAACGCAAAACCATCAACCAATCTCAACCCCAAACTTTAATGCTTCTTTTATCACCTAAAAATCAGCAGCGTAGAAATAGAATAAAGTTGATGTTACTGAATAAAAATTAGCAATATCCGCTGCTGCCAATTGTTCCCGCTATAGCACATCTTCTTCTTTCAGAATATTATTTTTCAGGGCGAAAATGACTACGCCGGCGATATTTTTGGCATTGATCTTTTCTAATATCTTGATGCGGTAACCTTCCACCGTGCGCTTGCTCAAATAAATTTTGTCGGCAATTTGCTGCGTGGTTTGCTGCTGGCAAATCAACTTGATAATGTCTTTTTCCCGATCGTTTAGCAAGACGGGTTGTTTTTGCTTGTACGGGTTAAATTTACTGCGGACGATCATCGATGCCAGCAAAGCAGAAGTGTGGTTGCAATAATAGTTTTTGTTTTGATAAACGCTGATCACGGCTTCAATAACTTCATTTTTATGCGCGTTTTTCAGGAGATAACCTTTGGCACCGGCCTCCAGCATTTCAATTATCAGGTTCTCTTCATCAAACATGGATAAAGCAATGATCTTCAAATAGGGGTTTGCCAGCAATAATTGTTTGGTACATTCAATGCCGTCCACAATCGGCATCCGGATATCGGTGAGCACAACATCCGGTTTTTCGCGGTTTACCAGCTCGATCAATTGTTTTCCGTTGGATGCCCTGGCACTTTTAAGCTTTTAATTAATTACATTAATGAAGCTGTTTTTGAAATTTAATCAGCTAACCTCGCAATATCTTCTATACTCATAAAGTCTTTTGTTAACCCTGCTGCCATTGCAGGTGTCATACGTAATGTTTTATGGGTTTTGCAGAAGTTGTAATATACAAAGTGTAAAGCGATACTTCTTTTAGCCTGGTTTTTTTGTACTTTCCGGCTATTTGGAAAAGCTAAACAGTCATGAAAAAAATCCTGTTGCTGATGCTGTTTTTACCGGCATTTTCTTCGGCACAAAAATTTACCTCCGCAGAAATAAAAAGGTTTGAACATGAAGCGCAAAACGTAACCATCATCCGCGATAACTGGGGCGTGCCGCATATTTATGGCAATACGGATGCGGATGCGGTTTTTGGTTTGATGTACGCGCAATGCGAAGAAAACTTTGCCGGGATTGAACGCAATTACCTTTACCAATTAGGCAAGCAAACGGAAGCGGACGGCGAAAAAAACCTGTACACCGATGTGCAACTGCAGCTGATTGCCGATAGTGCCGATGCAATTAAGGATTATCAGCAGGCCGATCCAAAATTTAAAAAGTTACTGGATGCTTTTGCCGATGGCATGAATTATTATCTGTACAAACACCCGGAATTGAAGCCGCTGGTTTTTCATCATTTTGAGCCTTGGTACGCGCTGATGTTTACCGATGGCAGCGTGGCGGCAACCATCACCGGCGGTATCAGCCTGAATGAAACGAAAGATTTTTATACTGACGGGCCGGAAAAACTGGGCACAAATCTTTTCAGCCCAAAACAAAATTTAGAAGCTGTTTTGCCTGAGCGGGAAACCGGTTCCAATGGTTTTGCTATTGCGCCAAAAAAATCTGCTTCCGGCCACGCTTTGTTGTATATCAACCCGCATGTACCGTTTTATTTTCGGAGCGAAGTGCAGATGATTAGCAAAGAAGGGTTGAATGCTTATGGCGCGGTAACCTGGGGGCAATTCTTTATCTATCAGGGGTTTAACGCGCATTGTGGCTGGATGCACACTTCAAGTTATGCCGATGTAGCCGACTTGTACGAAGAAAAGGTGCATAAAAGAAGCAACCGCTGGTTTTATGAATATGAAGGAAAAGAGAAACCCGTTATGGAGCGGAAACTTGTTTTTAAAGTGAAGGAAGGCGATCAGACCATAACCAAAAACATCACCGGATTTTATACCGGTCATGGCCCGGTTTTGGGCAGCCGCAACGGCAAATGGCTGAGTCTGAAGGCAAATAACCGTTCTTACAATGCACTGTTGGAATCCTGGCTGATCACTAAAGCCAATAATTTTGCGCAATATAAAACCGCAATGGATTTGCTTTCCAACGCAACCAACAATACGGTTTATGCGGATGACAAAGGTAATATCGCGTTTTGGTACGGAAATTTTATGCCTAAAAGAAGCATTGATTTTGATTGGCGGCAACCGGTTGACGGCAGCACAAAAGCAACGGAATGGCAGGGTTTGCATCCGCTAAACGAGATCGTACAAGTGATTAACCCGGCCACTGGCTGGATCCAAAATTGTAATTCTACGCCATTCACCTCTTCGGGGAAAGATAGTCCGGATAAAACCAAATATCCTGCTTATATGGCTCCGGATGGCGAAAATTTTCGCGGGATCAACGCTTCCAGATTACTTTCCGGAAGCGGCAAATTGACGATGGATGAACTGATTGCCAAAGGTTACGATCATTATTTAACCGCTTTTGACGTGTTGCTGCCTTCGCTTTTTAAAGCTTTTGATGCCGCACCGGATTCGCTAAAAAACCGTTTGGCAGAACCAGTGCAGGTTTTGAAGGCCTGGGACCGGAAATCTGCCATCCATTCTGTAGCCACCAGTTTGGCCGTAGACTGGGGAAGCAAGATGCTGCTTGCGCTACCAAAAGCAAAATCCTCCGAAGAAGCAACCTACCAAACCGAACGTGTCAATGCGCTGCTGAAAACCATCAGGCCGGAACAGGAGCTGCTTTTTTTATCCGAAGCAATCCGGAATTTGCAGTTGCGCTACGGTTCCTGGAAAACAGAATGGGGCGACATCAACCGCTACCAGCGTCCGGCCGATGCTGTTTTTAGCGATATAAAACCGAGCTTTCCCGTGGCGCAGGTGGCTTCTGCTTTTGGGCAGCTGCCTTCTTTTGTAAGCCGGACGATGGATACCAAAAAGCGTTACGGCTATTCGGGCAACAGTTTTATTGCCGCCGTAGAATTTGGGCCGAAAGTAAAAGCCAAAACGATTATTACCGGCGGCCAGTCCTTCAACCCAAATTCCAAAAACTTTGATGACCAGGCTGAAATGTATTTAGACGGCAAGTTTAAAACCGTATTTTTTTACAAAACTGATGTGCTGAAACATGCTGCAAAAACGTATCATCCGGGTGAGTAGTATCACCAGCTACGTAGACTAGTAAACAACAATTTTTATAGCTTCTTTTTTTGCTTGGGTTCTATCAGCCCTTAGTTTTAGAAGTTCTTGATCTAGCTCTGATTCAATTTTAGAATCAGTACACGAAGCTCTCTGTCTTTCGACGTCCTTTATAATATCTTCAATCACTTTAATACCTCTTTTTGATTCGATAGAATGAATTAAACTATTGAAAATAATCACCAGGATGTACGTAAAGATTGGCGCACCAATAGTTACTAAATTTTTAATTAAAGGATTTTGTATATATGTGGCACCTGACTCAATAAAAACGATGAAAGAAGCTACTATCGGTGTGTTTTTAGAGTCTTTTTGATGTTCCAGCTTTCCATTATCGAAATCAGTCATTTACAAGTTGACTAATTCTTTTCTTTGAGTAGAGATATCTTGATTTTTAGATATTGTTACCTGGTTTTTACCTTTAATAAAAGTAATTTGATCAGCGTATTTTGCGCGATGAACGCGCTTAACGGCAATCCAAATTGTAATAATCAGTGCTATAAAGCCAATAAGTAAGATCAGGAAATTTGCTATTACACTCATCTTTATTTATAAAAGAGGGACCACAAATATAAAATTTTTCTTTTGTATGATTGATACGTAATTAAAGCAATCAGGGCAACAATGTAAACGATGCTTCTTTTACATCACGAGAATTGGTGCCGGTATAGATTTTGAAATCGCCGGGTTCAGAATCATATTTTAACTCCGAATTGTAAAATTTCAGGTCATTGTTGGTGATGGTAAACTGCACATTTTGGCTTTCGCCTTTTTTCAGAAATATTTTTTGGAAGGATTTCAGCTCTTTAACCGGCCGGGTAATTGATCCCACCAAATCCTGAATGTATAATTGCACCACTTCTTCGCCGTCATAATTGCCTTTGTTGGTTACTTTTACAGATACGTGAAGCTGGTCTGTTTTATGGATTTTGCTTTTATCCAACACAGGTTTTTCATAGGTAAAAGAAGTATAGCTCAGCCCAAAACCAAAAGGGTACAACGGATCATTGGAAACATCCAGATAGTTGGAGCGAAACTTTTGAAACCATTCGCCTTCGCCCAGCGGCCGGCCTGTATTTTTATGATTGTAAGCCAAAGGAACCTGACCAACATTTTGCGGGAAAGTAGCCGTCAGTTTCCCGGAAGGATTTACATTTCCAAAAAGCACATCCGAAATTGCATCGCCAGCTTCCGATCCGCCAAACCAAACGTTTAAAATGGCGGGCACATTTTTGTTTTCCCAAGTCAGATCCAATGGCCTGCCGGTAAATAAAACCAACACAACCGGTTTGCCGGTTTTTAATAACGCCTGCATCAAATCTTCCTGGATCTGCGGCACTTTAATGTTGCTCCGGCTACTGCTTTCACCGCTCATTTCTGCAGATTCTCCTCCGGCAACAACAATTACATCAGCTTTTTCGGCTGTTTTTAAGGCTTCTTTCAGGATGTCTTCGTTAGAACGCAGATCCCGGTGAAGTGATTTTCCAAACATTGTGGCGCGGGTTTCAAAGGCAGAATCAGCATCCAGATTAGAACCTTTGGCATACAAAATTTTGGCCTGGCTGCCTGCTGCTTCTTTTAGGGCGGTAAATAATGATTTGTATTTGGAAGCATCCGCGGCAACGCTCCAGGTACCGGTCATGTTTTCTTTTGCATCTGCCAGCGGCCCGATCAGCGCAATCGTTCCGCTTTTTTTAAGCGGTAAAATTTGGTTTTGATTTTTGAGGAGGACAAAACTTTCAGCAGCAATTTCGCGCGCAGCTTTACGGTTTGCTACAGTATAAATTTCGGTTTGTGCTCTTTTTACATTACAAAAACGGTACGGATCAGCAAACAAGCCCAAATCGTATTTGGCTTCCAAAATTTTGCGGCATGCCTGGTCAATATCCTGCTGCGTAACTTTTCCTTGCGTCAATGATTTTTTTAAAGTTGACAAAAATCCTTCGCCAACCATATCCATATCTACGCCAGCCCGTAACGCCAAAGCAGAAACCTGCTGCAAATCGCCCATTCCGTGTGCCGTCATCTCGTTAATTCCGGTGTAATCCGTCACCACAAAACCTTTAAAATTCCATTGATTGCGCAACACGTTGGTTAGCAGCCATTTATTACCCGTTGCCGGAATGCCGTCCACTTCATTAAAAGAAGCCATTACACTTCCGGCACCAGCATCTACGGCGGCTTTATAAGGTGGAAAATATTCGTTATACATGCGTACACGACTCATATCCACTGTGTTATATTCCCGACCGGCTTCTACTGCACCGTACAAAGCAAAATGTTTTACACAGGCCATAATCCGATTTGATTGCGTATAATTTTTTCCCTGATAACCCCGAACCATCGCCCGCGCAATCTGCGAACCGAGATAAGGATCTTCTCCGGAACCTTCCGACATTCTTCCCCAGCGCGGATCGCGGGAAATATCTACCATCGGCGAAAACGTCCAGCAAATACCATCCGCACTGGCTTCGGAAGCGGCAATCTGTGCGCTTTTTTCAATTGACTGCAAATCCCAGCTGCATGATAAACCCAACGGAATCGGGAAAACGGTTTCGTAACCGTGGATCACGTCCATTCCAAAAATCATCGGGATTTTTAAACGGCTTTTCTCAACCGCCAACTGCTGCACGGCACGTATTTTTTCTACAGATTTGATGTTGAACAATCCGCCAACTTCACCTTTTTCGATTTTTTGCGCGATGCCGGAATTAGTTGCCGTACCGGTTGTAAAATCGCCGGAACTGGGCAAATTCAGCTGGCCGATCTTCTCATCCAAAGTCATTTTTTTCATTAAAGCTGAGATGAACGCATTTTTTTGCTGCGGACCGGAGGACACCAATTTTTGCTGGCTAAAAACAGCATCGGCAAAAAATAAAGACAGCAAAAAAGTGGCGCAGGTAATATTTTTTTTCATAAAATAACTTATTTGATCAGGTGTGGTTTAATGGCTTTGACCCAGATTTCGTAACCTGCATCATTCATGTGCAGCATATCCGGTCCAAAAAGTTCGGGCCGCATTTGCTGGTGTTTGTCCAGCATTTTCTTAAAAACATCGATAAAAACAGTATGCTGCTGGCTGTGTAAAAACTTCTTAATCAGGCTGTTGCTTTCGATAACAACTGGCAAATACCTGGCGCGGCTGGGGCTTGGTTTAATCGAAATAAAACCGATTGGCACTCCCGGGGCTTTTTGCCGAATCAAATTAAACAAAGTTTCAAACCGGCTTAAAACCATTGTTGCGGATACATTGCCTTCAGCAATATCATTTTCAGCGCTGTAAATAATTACCTGGCGCGGTTCGTGGTGGTCCATCAAATCATCAACATAATAGATCGCATCTTTTAAAGTTGAGCCACCAAAACCACGGTTGATAGCGTTGTAAGATTCAAAAATATCTTCTAAATAAATCCATTTGCGCAGCGAAGAACTGCCGATAAATAAAATACCGTTTTTGGGCGCAGGTTTTAAGCTGTCCAGCTTTTTAAACGCTTGGATTTCATCGTAAAAAGGGGCTTTTTGCTGCGCGAGAATATTGGTACACCAAAAATTAGCCGATAAAAACAGTATCCAAAGCAATCGGTTTTTTCTCATTTCAATTGATATTCGGACTGGTGAAACCCAATTTTTTTAATCCGGTTTTCACTTCCGGGCAACTCATAAATAATTTCCACAGCAAACCAGAACGTGCGTTTTCCAGCATCACCACCTGCGGGCCTTGATCTATGCCCAAATATTTATGCGGATACCAACCAGCACTTTCACTAAAAGCATCGTAAAAACCGTATTCGCCCCAAACTTTATCGCCCAGATCTTCATACAAATGCCGGATCACTTTCATCGATTCTTTCGGAGTGTAAGGATACGAAGAAATGGCGGCTGTTGGCGCAATCACGCCTAAATCATCCTTCAAATTTGAGTTATGCGCCGCATAACCATTTACAGAATAACTGGCCGTTAAACCCCAGCAATTTTCGCCATAACCTTTATAATGTTTTGGATTTTCGAGGCAGTATGCGCGGTTGATCAGCGTATGATTGGTGTTGTGCAGCCAGTAATCAGCATATTTATCTTTCAAACCTTTTGGGTTGAGGCCGAGGTACGAATAATGCGACCAGAAAAGCGGCCCAACATAATCTCCCGCTGCTACGTTGTGTTTTAAAGTGATCAAATAGCCATAAGGTTTAATATTCGTTTTGATACCGCCGTTACGCGCCCAGCCTTCGTGATAAACGGCTGCCGGAACGGTGTGTGTTGGCGAAGAACCGGCCAAAACATATAAAATCAAACATTCGTTATAACCTTGTACCGGGAAGTTTTCGATCCAGTTATATTGCGGCGACCAATGCCAGTAAAGCACATTTTTACCGTTTTGCCTGTACCAGTTATAATCCACCGCTTTCCAAATTTGATCGATCCGGGCAGCCAGTTTTTTTTCCTCCGGAGAACCATTTGCATAATATTGCCGCACGCAAAGCAAGCCTTGCATCAAAAAGGAAGTTTCTACCAGATCGCCGCCGTTATCGGTTTTGCCGAATGCTTTTGATTTTCCATCAGGCAACATCCAATGCGAATATGCGCCATGATAACGATCTGCTTTCTCCAGAAAACCAACAATCTTTTCAAAACGTGCCATGCCTTGTTTGCGGCTGATGAAATGGCGTTCCATCCCAACCAAAATCGCCATTACCCCAAAACCTGATGCGCCGGTAGCAATGGTGGTAGAATCATGGTCCGGGTAGATGCCGTCCATGTGCAGGCGTTCGTGCGCCATGCCGGATAATGGTTCTGCACCTTGCCAGAAATATTGAAAAGTATGTTTTTGAACGGTATCCAGCAGCTGGTTATCGGTTAATTTCTTTTTGTTTTGGGCTGAAACCGGTAACGAAAAAAGGCCGATAAAAACAGTATGCAGCAGTAACGCAGCTGTGATGATGGTTTTGCCCGATGCTTCTTTTACCGGCATAAATCTGTAATGTATTTGTGTAATTGTCATACCGAAAAGGTTTCGGTATCCCACAAGATAGGTAGTGCTTTCTATCCTGTGGGATGCTGAAACGAGTTCAGCATGACAAAAACTGATGATGATAAAATCATTAATAACCAGGATTTTGTTTGAGGTTACCGCCACTTAAATCAATCTGTGCCTGCGGAATAGGAAATAATGCGCGTGTAGCAGACCAGGTTTTGCTGCCATCCGCAGTAAAAGCAGCAGCAGCGCGGCCGGGTTGAACACCATCCTGCCTAACCAAATCAAAAAAACGATCATGCTCCATGGCCAGTTCTACGCGGCGTTCGTGCCAGATGGCGGGCAAAGTTGCTGTTACACTTGTCAAACCTGCCCTTGTCCGCACCTGATTCAAATTTGTTGTGGCTGCACCGGTATTGCCCAATTGCAAAGCGGCTTCCGCATTAATCAGCAGCACATCGGCATAACGCAAAATCCGCACCTGTTTTGGCAAACGGTCTGTGTTGCCGCCGCAATTTGCTTCTGCTGTACGGCTGTGATAAGCTTTGTAGCTGTAACGAGAGTTTTGAACAGAATCCTGACTTGGGATCCGGAATCCATCAAACAAAACCGTACCGGAAGAAGTGGTTCCGGTGGTTGGGTTGATGAAAATAATGGTTCCGTTTTTACGTACGTCGCCGGTTTCATATTCACTAACCAGACTTGCGGATGGATTGTTGAAGCCAAAACCTAAATCAGACCAGCCATATTTCCCTCCGGCACGCGGGCCTTGCGAAACGGTGTAAAGGTTAATGCCTGCGGAACAATCTTTATTGATGCCTGCCTGAATTTCAAAAAGCGATTCGGCATTGTTGTTGCCGCCATCTCCGTTTACGGCATTTTGCCGCCAGATTAACGAATAATCTTTCACCAGCGAATATTTTCCGCCTGTAATTACTGCTTGCGAAAGATCATAAGCTTTCTGGTAATTTTTCATGTACAAATAAACTTTCGCTTCCAAACCTTGCGCGGCACTCTTGGTAGCGCGGCCAACATCGGTAGCACCTTTATCAGGCAAATTGGCTACGGCAAAATCCAGATCGCCCACAATAAAAGCGTAAATATCAGCTGCAGAAGCACGGGTTTGCAAAGCGGCGCTGTTGGCTTCGCCTACGCTTGGCACGTGGTCTAATTTCGGTACGCCGCCAAACAACCGCACCAGATTGAAGTAAAAATAGGCCCGTAAAAAACGTGTTTCGGCTAGGAGTTTGTTTTTGGTAGTGGCATCAAAAGTAGCGGTTTGCAACTGGCCCAACGCCTGATTGGTGCGTGCAATACCTTGATAATGACCATTCCAAACGTTGTTAACCACGCCGTTTGTAGCAGGCGTTTGCAGGTTATCAATTTGCAAAGCATCGCCATAATCAGCCGGCGAACTGCCTTTATCGCCATCATCGGAAGCAATATCAGTCATGATCACAAACTGGAAACTATCGATATCCGGGGCAAAACCGCCGATGTAAAAAACGTTGTAGATGCCCGTAACTAAATTTTGTGCCGCCGCAGGATCTGTAGCAATTTGTGCCTGTGTAATTTGCCCTTGCGGGTTCACGTCCAGATATTTTTTGCAGCCATCAAAACCAATGGAAAGCAAAGCCACACAACCGGCAACGAGATATGCTTTTTTTATAAGTATTTTTTTCATGTTGAGAGAATTAAAACTGAAGGTTTACGCCGAATGAAAAAGTGCGGATGGTTGGATAAGTGCCCAACTCGATGCCCGAACCCAAGATATTAGCTGTATTGCTTGGGTCTAAACCTTGCAACTCCGGGCTAAAACCGCTGTAACGTTTGGCGGTAAACAGGTTTTGCGAAGTAGCATATATGCGCAGGCGGGAAATTTTAGCCCGTTTCAATAATTCGGAAGGAACGGTATAACCTACAGAAACATTATTTAAGCGGAGAAATGCCCCGGATTCTACAAAATAAGTGGAGGCTGGCGTAGATTGCGTAATTACATTTGGATTGGTGTTGGAAGGATTAGAAGCCGTCCAGCGGTTATCCGCATAGCTGGATTCAATATTATCTTCCGGGCTGCTTCGGAAAGCTTTTTTACCGTTATAAATTTTGTTTCCCCAGTTGCCATAAAAATCAGCATTGAAATCGAACGCATCATAACTCATGTTCAGGTTAAATCCGCCAAAAAATTTGGGCTGATAAGAACCTGCATAAATCCGGTCATTGGCATCAATAACGCCATCATGATTGATATCCGCATACATCAAACCACCAACTACCGGCGCATATCCGCCGCTACCTTTTGGTGCTGCTGCAACCTGTGCCGCGTTTTGGAAAATGCCTGTGGCCTGCAATACATAAAAACTGGCAATCGGGTGGCCATTATCTGTACGGGTAACGTTCCCTTGTCCGCCAACGCCGCCGCCTTGCAAAGCCTGGCCGCCATTTAAACCGGTTACCATATTTTTATTGTAGGTAAGGTTTGCGCTGATGCCGTATTTAAATTTGCTGCCGATTTTATCATTCCAGTTCAAAGAAACCTCGGCACCTTCGTTTTTGTAGGAAGCTGCATTGGTTACGAACTGATTATCAGGATCACCCAAAATTCCGGGAATGGAAACGTAAGTCAGCGCGTTTTTAACTTTTTTGTTGTAGTAATCCGCTTCACCGGTCAGGCGGTTATTCAGGAAACCATATTCTACGCCTAAATCCAGCTGGTCGGTGGTTTCCCATTTCAGGTTGGTATCTTTAATATCCTGGATTACGCTGCCATAAGTTAGCGTGCCATTATTATAATAATACGGCTGATTAATGGCCGCTGTAACCACATACAAACCGGTGCCGATGTTATCATTACCCAACTCGCCATAACTGCCGCGCAATTTTAGGTTGCTAAAAACAGTACTGTTCTTCAGAAAATCCTCTTCAGAAATTATCCAGCCTGCGCCAACGGTATAGAAATTACCATATCGTGAACTGAAACGGGAGCTTCCGTCACGACGAAAAGTGCCGCTTAACAAATATTTTCCTGCAAAACTATAATTGGCCCTGGTGAAATAAGATTCGCGGGTGTATAAATCTCCGCTGTTGGCATCCAAAGCGTTCAAACTTGGATCGCCCAAACTCAAATACCATTCATCCGGACTGGAAGGCACGTTGATCCGGCTTCCGTTAATAAAGCTCGACTTAAATTTCTCCATCGAATAACCGGCCAAAACAGTTACGTGGCTTTGTCCGAAAGTTTGATCATATGTAGCTGTATTATCCCAAACGTAATGGAAAGAGTTGTTCTGCTCTACGCTTAGTGCGCTGTTGGTTTGCCTTTGATTACCGCCTGCAATGGTAAATGTGCTGGCATCAGCGTTGTATTGATAGAGATAAGAACGGTTGTTGTTGAACACAATATCATCGTTAAAAGCAGTATGCAGTTTCAAAAACTTTAGCGGGTTGTAATCCAAAGCCAGATTGCCTTGCACACGGTTACCAATGTTCAGCGTATTGGTTTTATCGATTTGTAATAAAGGGTTACCCACATTTCCCCAGGCGGAAGTATTGCCGTATAAACCATTGTCGGTTTTTGCCGGGATAATCGGTGCTGCACGATAAATGCTATTGTAGGTATCGCCCAAAGGCACGGCACGTTCTGCCCCGCGGGAAAGTGAAAGTTGTGAACTCAGTTTGAGTTGATCAGAAATATTTACACTTGAATTTTCGCGCAAACTAAACCGCTGAAAATTATTGGTTTGGATAATGCCATTATTCGTCAGGTAATTGGCACTGATAAAGTAATCGCTTTTATCCGTACCACCGGAAACGGAAATATTGTGGTTCATTTGGAAAGCCTGGCGCAAAACTGCGCCGTACCAATCGGTTGTGCCAGGGGTTGTCAATCCGGTTAAATTAACGGATGCAACTTTTGTGGGATCAGCATCATTTAAATACGAAACGTACTGCGCACGGTTGGCCATTTTTACTTTGTTGGCCAGCTGGCTAAAACCGGAATAGGCATCATAACGCACAACCGGCGGCCCATTTTTGCCTTTTCTTGTCGTGATGATGATCACACCATTTGCACCTCTCACCCCATAAATTGCAGCAGATGCATCTTTTAGCACATCTAAACTTACAATGTCGGCGTTGTTGATATTGCGGATATCATCTGTCAAAACACCATCAACTACATACAAAGGCTCGGCCCCGGCCAATACCGAACCTGTTCCCCGGATACGGACCTGCGGCTGCGAATTGGGCTGCCCGGATGAAATAATCTGTACACCGGCAACTTTTCCCTGCAAAGCTTGTGTTGGCGTTTGTACAGGCTGCCTGGCCAGTTCTTCTCCGTTTACGCTGGCTACCGAGCCGGTTACATCACGGCGGCGTTGTGTGCCATAACCAATTACAACTACTTGCGCAAGCTGTGTTGCCGCTGCAGCCAGTTTCACATTGATTGTGGTTTGATTGCCAACCGCTATTTCCTGCGTAGTGAAACCGATATAGGTAAAAGTAAGCGTGGAGTTGGCAGGTGCGTTGATGCTGAACGTACCGTTCACATCAGTTTGTGTACCTGTATTGGTTCCTTTTACTAAAACACTTACCCCGATCAGGGTTTCGCCGGTTGTAGCATCGGTAACTTTACCCGTGACGCGCTGCTGTGCGAAAGAAGCATTCAGAAAAAGAAAAATTACCAATACTGCACTGGTTAAAGTGGTAAATCGTTTTTTCATACAATAGGTTGTTAATGGGTTTCACTACTACAAAACTATCAATAAGAATAAGATCACAAAAAATAAACTTATATGCTACCGTTTAACCTTTAGTTTAAAGCAAGATGCTGTTTTTATCGGTATAAATTAGTTGGGTTAGGTGTGAATCAAATCACTTGTAAAAATCACTTAATTATAAGCCTGTTTAAACTTTTGTCCGAAAACCCTTATGCTTCTTTTATGCCTCTAAATTCTGGTGTTGTAATCAGTACAATCAGAAAAAAAGCACAGCATTATTAAGAGCCTGTTTAAACTTCTATCATAGAAATTTATATTGCTTTTTTTATCCCCTAAATCCTGGCATCTTATATTTGTTTTTGGCTAAAGCCTTGTAAGTTTGTCAACTTTATCCACGGCCTGAAGGCCGTGGCAATTGAAGTTTAATGGATAGCCCCGTTTGTTGCCGGCAGATAAAAAGTTTATAAAACAAGGGTCTAAATTGCCACGGCCTTCAGGCCGTGGATGGTAAGTAATGTAAATATGGCTTCAGCCAAAATAGCCAAGAAAAAATTTATTTTCTATGCTTCTTTTATCAACTAAAAAACATAAAATTTACATACTTTTTCTAATTGTATAGCATGTAAAAGCAAAATTTACAGGCATAAAAGAAGCACTGTTAATCTTGCTGATATAAATTTAAACAGGCTCTGGGATTTTAGGCTGATAAAAGAAGTATCGAAAAAATCTTAGCTATAATTTAAACAGGCCCTAAGCTTTTAGCAAAAACGAGAAATAGATTATGAACACAAAAGCCGCTTAAAACTATATTCAAGCGGCTTTAAATAATTTTTACAAGGCTGATTATTTTGCTGTGTCTTTTATCTGGTTATCAATAGCTGTAATTGTGGCCAAATGCTCTTTAATGATGGGCAAGGTTTGCGCGGCAAATGCTTTCACATCCGGGTCTTTTCCGTTAACGGCATAAGTTTGATACATTAAAACAGCTTGCCGGTGCCCCGGTGCCATCATGTGTACATACAGCCGGTCAAAATCTTTTCCTGTTGCTTTGGCCAGCATCGGTTCTGGCACGGTCGGGCTGGTAGCTTGTGGTGGCACCTCATAACCTTTGGATTTGGCGAGTTGTAAAAGTGCAGTTTGAGCCTTGGTATGATCTGCAACCATGTGTTGCCCAAATGCTTTTATTTCGGGTTTGAGTGCTTTTTGGGAAGCTAAAGTACCGGCACTTATTTCTTGTAAATTACTGATACTGGCCTGAATGATAAAATGCAGTGCCGTAGTATCCTGATCGGGAGTTTGCGCCCGGGCATGGTTAAATGTTGCGATGCTTGCTAAAGTAAATAAGATGATTAATTTTTTCATGTATGTGATTGTAAAATATAATGGATTACAGTTTAAGGTTGTCCGGCTCCGCCTGATAAGCCATAGATTTTTTGGCAGCGTAACTGGCATTTCATATCTGTCAGCTTTTGATTAATAACTAAAACCCTTGGCAATCGGTTTTATAAAGTTCCTTTTAAAATTTTATTTGTGTGTTGATCTGCAAGGAAACTTATCTATACTAAAATAATAGTTTGCTTATGCCTGTTTAATTTTGTTCGATTTCTTTTAGATGCTTCTTTTATCACCTAAAAAACAGGGAATATCAATGCTTCTTTTATCAGCATAAAATACAAATACAAAATTTACAGGCATAAAAGAAGCATTGCTATTTTTTCAGAAAAAAATAAACAGGCCCTTAACTTTACAGCTTTACATTTTTAATTTCAACAGCCGATCATAAATATGCCTAACTTCAACCTAAACTGCTTTTTATATTTATTGATATTTACTTGCAGCACTTTTTGTAGCAGCATAATGGCGCAACAAAAAGTAACGATCAGTATCAACTCAAAAAGCAATTCGCTGGTGTTGCAAACGAATAACCAGAACCGTTTGGGCACCGTTTATTTTGGCAGATCACTTGCAAATGCTGCCGAAAATAACCTGATCAGCCCGCAATATCATTTTAACGATAGCAATGCGGGCATATACAATTCTGCTTATACGCCGGCCGGAACTTTCAATCTGGTGGAGCCTGCCATCCAGGTTACCCATGCAGATGGCAATCAATCGCTCGATCTGAAATATATTTCAAATACGATCAAAAAAATCGATGCCAACGTTAGTTTGTACACCATTGTGCTGCGCGATTCTGTTTATCGGGATGAAGTAGATTTGATGTACAAAGTGTATTACAACGAAAACGTGATCGAACAATGGTCTGTCATCAAAAACCAGGAAGCCCGGCCGGTCCGATTAGAAAAATATGCTTCTGCAAATTTGTATTTCGCTTCAAAAAACTACTACTTAACACATTATAACGGCGGCTGGGGCCGGGAGATGAACCCGGAAGAAGAGCAGTTAACGCATGGCATCAAATCCATCGATTCCAAACTGGGCACCCGCGCCAATCTTTTTGAGCCATCCAGCTTCATGGTTTCGTTTGATAAACCGGCTACCGAAGATGAAGGGCAGGTTTTGCTGGGCACGCTGGCCTGGTCTGGCAATTTTAAGGTTGATTTTGAGCTTGATTCATACAAAAACCTGCGGCTGATTGCCGGGATCAACCCTTATGCATCGGCTTATCAGCTGGCACCGGCCAAAGCGTTTATTACGCCCCCTCTAATTTATACTTATTCTGAAAATGGAAAAGGTGAAGCCAGCAGGAATTTGCACCACTGGGCCAGAAACTACCGCTTGGCAGACGGACATGGCGACCGGTTAACTTTGTTAAACAACTGGGAATCAACATATTTTGATTTTGATGAGAAAAAACTGATCGATTTGTTTAAAGGTGCGCACAATTTAGGCGTTGATTTATTTTTGCTGGATGATGGCTGGTTTGGCAACAAATATCCCCGAAACGGAGATGCGGCAGGCTTGGGCGATTGGCAGGAAAACCGGAAAAAACTCCCGCAAGGCATTGGTTATCTGGTGAAGGAAGCCGCCAAAGAAAACATCAAATTCGGCATCTGGCTGGAGCCGGAAATGGTAAACCCGAAAAGTGATCTGTACACCAAACATCCTGATTGGGTAGTTAAACAGCCGCAACGCCCGGAAATTTATTTTCGCAATCAGCTGGTTTTGGATCTTTCCAATCCGGAAGTGCAGGATTTTGTTTATCAAATTTTGGATTCGCTTTTCATCAAAAACCCTAAGCTGGCTTTTATCAAATGGGATTGTAATTCTCCGGTTTACAATGCTTATTCGGCTTATCTGCAAAAAAATAACCTGCCGCAATCTTTGTTTTATGTAGATTATGTGAAGGGCTTGTACAGCGTTTTGAGCCGCGTCCGGGCAAAATACCCGAAAGTGCCGATGATGCTTTGCAGCGGTGGCGGCGGCCGGGTAGATTATGGCGCGCTGCAATATTTTACCGAATACTGGCCGAGCGACAATACCAACCCATTAGAACGCATTTATATCCAATGGGAATATTCGTATTTTTTTCCGGTGATGGCCAGTTGCAACCATGTTACAGATTGGAGTTCGGTATCCTTAAAATTCAGGACGGATGTAGCGATGATGGGCAAAATGGGTTATGATATTGTGGTAGATAAATTATCCAAAAACGACCTGCTTTTTTCACAAAATGCGGTTTCAACTTATCGGTCTCTAAAAGATTTGATTTTTCAGGGCGAAATGTACCGCCTGGTTAATCCGCGGGAAAACCAGATGGCGGCTTTAGAGTTTTCATCTGCGGATAAAAAGAAAGCTGTGGTATTTAGTTACCTCACCACTAACCGGTTTTTGCTGACGGCAAGCCAGCTTCCGGTACGTTTAAAAGGTTTGAGCCCAAGCGCGGTTTATCAGGTGAAAGAAATTAATTTGTATCCCGGCGCGGTTTCAAGCATCAACGACAAACAGAAGTATTCGGGCGATTTTTTGATGACCGTTGGGATCAACCCGGACATCAACCTGACCAGAACCAGCGTGGTTTTGGAAGTAAAAGAAGTTGGCACAAAGTAGCATAAACAATTTTGGTGCCCGTTCAAATCTTATCGTTTTACATGCTTCTTTTATCGCCTTAAAATCAGGAAGTTTTGGGCGTTTTATAGCTGTAAAAATCAACATAAAATTTACTGGCATAAAAGAAGCATCAGACAAAAATCTGATGCTTCTTTTATCACCTGAAATACTTTTTTGTCAAGATTTATGAGCCCGATGTTTTGAACTTTAGATTTATGGCCCTAAATTGTAAACTAAGTTATTTTATTAGAGGATTAGAAATTTAAATTTCAAGTAGTACGTTTTACTAAAAAGAATTTTCATCTATGAGAAAAGTGTCCTAAATTTATAGACAATTATCTAAACCTATACTTTATGGCTTTGATAGAAAAAGATATTACAAGTAAGCAAAATAAAGAACTGAACTTAATAATTGAGCGCTCTGGTTTTAGAAAACAATTTATGTCTTCGATGATAAATCTAACCTACAAAGATTTATTTTTGGATAAAATGCTCATTATCCAAGTAATTAGAGAAGGAGTCCCATATTCCTTTTTTAGTTTGATCCAAGATTATACACCTTTTAGTGAGCATGACTGGGCGAAATTTCTGGATATATCAACCAAGTCCTTACAGCGGTATAAGCAAACATCAAAAATTTTCAAACCAACACAATCAGAAAAAATTATGGAGATGGCTGAAGTTACAAATGTTGGATTAGATGTTTTTGGAGAAATGGATAAGTTTAGGCTTTGGTTAGACACGCCTAACTTTTCATTAGGTAATATGAAGCCAATTGAATTACTGAACGATTCTTATGGTAAAGAAATGGTAATTGGAGAACTTACCAGAATCAATTACGGAATTTTAGTGTAGTGGAAGTTTTTAGATTATCCAGGGAGAAATTTGCAACCAGCTTATTCGGAAAAGGTGCAGCCATAAAAGGTGCCAGATAGAACTCTGTTGGTGTAGAACTGATTTATACTGCAGCAAACAGATCGCTGGCAATGGCAGAAATTGCTGTACATTTTACGTTAGCCACTTAGCCTGATGATTACGTAATGATGACTTTATTTATTCCTGATAATATTTCGCTGGTTAAACTTAATGTTTCTGATTTACCAATCAACTGGAATTTATTTCCGCATCCGGCTTCTACGCAATCCATCGGTGATAAATTTGTAGCGGAAAATAAAGCTTGTGTGCTTCAAATTCCTTCAGCCGTAACTTTTGGAGATTTTAACTTTTTGATCAATCCAAACCACCGGGATTTTGCTGGGATTAGAATTTTGGAGGTTGTAGATTTTCCTTTTGATCGGAGGATTTTTGGGTAGCGATCGGGAAAGAAAAAATAAAGTGATGTCGCGCATGCCATGGGCAAAATCGGCGAACCGGCCGATATAGCCGAAGCGGTTTACTATTTTGTTTCGGACGCCGCTAAATATGTAACCGGAACAATTTTGCCGATTGATGGCGGGAATTCGATTGGGTTTTAGGTTTTGGTTTATCATTGTATTATTAATAGCCATTAAATAATCTTAAATTTCACGTACTTATAATTCTCAACAAAAATCTTTGAATATGACTAATGACGAAAAATGGATTCAAGAATTAAAGAGTAAGATTATTAATGAAGATGACAAAGTATTATTTAATGAATCTTCGGGATGTTTTCTTTCAGGACATTTAAGAGCATCTTACATTTTATCATGGATTTCAATAATTGAATCATTAAAAAGTAAGATAAGACTATTTTCAAATTTAGGTGATCGTAGAGCAACTGATGCTTATAAAGGAATTGAGAAAGCAGAAGAGCAAAAGCTATCTACAGACAAACTAATTTTTGAAGAATCAAAAAAATGTGGAATTATTGATAATGCTGATTTAAGTACAATCAACTTTCTTTGGGAACAAAGGTGCTTGTTCGCTCATCCTTATAATAAACAACCTGAATTAGATGAAGTTAAGCATATAATTGGTCAATCGGTTAAACTTGTATTAGGAAAAGAATTATTTTATAATAAAGACTTCTTAACTGAACTTTCGAATAACATAGCTAATAAACCTTTTTTTCTTCCAACAGAACTTGAAAGAGTTAGAGAATTTGCAAAACGAACAATAGCAAGAACACCAGAGCAATTACATCCATTTTTATTTAAAACCCTACTCTCTAAAGTTGGAGAGATTATTTCAAATGAAGAAAAAATCGATGAACTCCGAAAGCTTCACTGTTATATAATAGAACTTTTTAAAAGTACCCAGATTTCACTCGACAATACGAATTGGTCTTTAGAAAACAGGGTTACAAACTTCCCATATGAGTCATTCATAGGGTTTATTGATCAAGAAACCTGGATCAAATTACCTAAAAGAATAAAAGAAATGTTTATTGCTTATTTCGAGAATGAAGTCGATAATAGCAAACTAATAAAGCTAAAATCCATAATGTGGAGTCTGGTGCATCACAATGTAATTGAAGCTGATTTTAAAGAAAAATATTTTATAAAACTGAATAAAATCGGTTTTGATTCAGCAATAAATTTTTACGGGGATGTTAACGCGAAATATAAAAGGATAAAGACAGAATTAGAAAGTGGGCAATTTGATCAACAAAACCATGTAATTGATCATCTTAAAAATGATAAACTATCTAAGTTTTTAACCGCGTTGAGTTCAAGAGATCAATTTGATTTAGGAAGAATATTAAAAATTTGCGCTTCTGAAGGACACTGGAAAACACAAAATCTGCTGCAGAATATTTTCAATGGAACAATAAAAATACCAGACAATATTAAAGCTGGGATTGCTTATTCAAGCTTTATTTCTAAAAAAGGTGAATATTCTTTAGATGAAAAATATGTTGTTGATTCAGTTAAATTGTTAAATGTGATTAGCTCAGATATACAAAAGCAAACTTATCAAGAAATTTTTGAAATAATCTCAAAAAATAAACCTGATGATATTGAAAAAATGGTTTTTGATGAAGAAAAAATCACTGAGAAATTTCGCTATATTGATGATAAAATTGAAAACTGGACTGAGTCAAGTAAATCAAACTTTGGGCTTTTGCTCGAAAAAATTAAAATTTACTACTCATAAACCAGATACAATCTTGATTCTGTCTAAACTAATACAAATAAATGATAACCAAAGAAGCACCCAACGTTTCCGACCCGATGCTTCTTTTACCACCTAAAATTTAGGATAATCAAATATAACGGTTGATCAAGTTTTACAGGTATTCCTGTTTGCTGCAATATTAGTAATTTAGTGAAATGAAATTTTACGTTGATACTTCCGTGTGGGGCGGCTATTATGACAAAGAATTTTCTGAATGGACAATCCCTTTTATTGAGCAGGCGAGGCAAGGTAAATTTACGCTTGTGGTTTCGGACGTTACCCTTGCAGAATTGCAAGATGCTCCCAAGAATGTAAGGGATTTACCAGAGACCATACCTTCTTCAAACATTGAACTTGTAAACATTACACCAGAGCAACTAAGCCTTGCAGAAAAATATATTTCAGAAGGTGCATTGCCGCCAAAATATTATTCAGATGCACAACATATCAGCATATCAACTATTTTAAAAATAGAAAGTTTAGTGAGTTGGAACTTCAAACACATGGTAAACTTTTTCCGTATCAAACAATACAACTCAATAAATCATAAATTTGGATATTCTATGATCGATATCCGAACACCTAAAGAAGTAACTTATGGAGACCCAGAATAGCAATTTAGAAAAAGATTTTCATGCGGTTGATTACATGCGAAACGTACGAAAAAAAATGTCTGAGTTATATTTATCAGACCGGGAAAAATACCTGGAACAAATACAAAAAGCAATGGCAGCTTTCAAACTACGTAAAAATCAGTCGGGACAATAATATTTGAATTGTATTTTTACAGGTTTGAGTAGAAACAATTTACCAAATAAAGAAGCATCAAACTTTCATCAGATGCTTCTTTTACCACCTAAAATTTAAGCTGATTAAATATACCGGTTAATCAAATTCTCCAGATATTCCTGTTTGCCGCTGATGGTTGCAGGTTCGCCGTTTTCAGCAGCATAGTTGCGCAAATCTTCCAAAGAAAGCTTGCCTGCTTCAAATTCTTGGCCTTTTCCACTGTCAAAAGAAGCATAACGTTCTTCACGGATTTTTTTATAATCAGATTTTTGCAAAATGTTATCCGCCGTAATCAAAGCACGGGCAAAAATATCTATACCGCCAACATGTGCATAAAACAGATCGGCCGGATCGGTCGAATTTCTCCTGATTTTGGCATCAAAGTTTACGCCTCCGTATTTAATGCCGCCGCCTTCCAAAATGATCAGCATAGATTCGGTCAGTTCATTAATATCATTCGGAAACTGATCCGTGTCCCAACCATTCTGCATATCGCCACGGTTAGCATCGATAGAACCCAGCAAACCGTTATCAACTGCAACTTGCAATTCATGCTGGAAAGTATGTCCGGCCAAAGTTGCATGGTTCACTTCCAGGTTTAAAGAAAAATCGTTCAGCAAATCATATTTCTGCAAAAAGCCAAACACCGTTGCCGCATCAAAATCATATTGATGTTTCATCGGTTCTGCCGGTTTTGGCTCGATAAAAAAGCTTCCTTTAAAACCATTTTTACGCGCGTAATCTTTGGCTGCGTGCAAAAATTTAGCAAAATGCTCCTGCTCGCGTTTCATGTCCGTGTTCAGCAAAGACATGTAGCCTTCCCTTCCGCCCCAAAAAGTATAATTTTCTCCGCTTAAAGCAATCGTGGCATCCAAAGCAAATTTCACTTGTGCCGCGCTGTGTGCCAAAACATGGAAATCAGGATTGGTGGAAGCACCGTTCATGTAGCGTTTGTGTGAAAACAGGTTGGCCGTTCCCCACAATAATTTCACGCCGCTTTGTGCTTGTTTTTCTTTGGCATAATCAACCATAGTTTGCAAACGGTGCTCGTTTTCAGCTACATTATCGCCATAATCAACCACATCCACATCATGAAAGCAATAATAAGGCAAGTTCATTTTGGTGAAAAACTCGAACGCGGCATCCATTTTATCTTTGGCGCGTTCAATCGGATCTGACTTTTCATCCCAGGGGAAAATATGTGTTGCGCCACCAAACGGATCGGAACCATTGCCCACAAAAGAATGCCAATAAGCACCGGCAAACTTAAAATGTTCTTTCATGGTTTTGCCGGCCACCACACGGTTTTCGTCGTACCAACGGAAAGCCAAAGGATTATCGGATTCCAGACCTTCAAATTTGACCTGATCAATGCCTTTAAAAAACGCTGTTTCTCCTGTTACTATATTTCCCATAATTTTAATAATTGGTTAATGATTGTTTTAGTTTTATGTTGAATTTGATTGCTTGATAAGCTGATTTTTATGTCATAAAAGAAGCATTCAAAATATGAATGCTGGTTATTTCAATTGCTTTTCCAACAATGCTTTCCATTGCTGATAAATAGTTTCGAAATCACTATTTTTCGGTTCGATTTTTTGCACCGGAAGCATATTTTTAAAAGCTTCTTCTGCAGAAGTAAAAATCCCGGCACCAATTCCGGCACCTAAAGCTGCACCCGCGCTGCCATCATTCTGATACAATTCTACCGGAACGCCGGTTGCGCTGACAAAAGTATCGGTAAAAACAGCACTCATAAACATATTCGCTTTTCCAGCGCGGATAACGGTTGGATGCATGCCGTTTTCGCGCATAATATCCAGTCCGTAACGGAACGCGCAGGCAATCCCTTCCTGTACGGCGCGGAAAATGTGCGCTGGTGTATGCCGGTTTACATCGATCCCAACAATTTGCGCACCAATTTGCCGGTTGTTCAGCATCCGCTCGGCACCGTTTCCAAAAGGCAAAACCAGTAAACCTTCGCTGCCCGGATTAATCCTCGCGGCTTCATCGTTCATTTGCTGGTACGTACTGTTTTTACCGAACAAGTTTTTTGCCCAGCGGTTCATGCTTCCGGTTCCGTTGATGCAAAGTAATACACCGGTTCGGGTTTGATTATTTTCGTAGTTAACGTGTGCAAAAGTGTTGACGCGCGACCCGCGATCGTAAACCAGCTGATCGCTCACACCATAAATCACGCCCGAAGTTCCAGCGGTTGCAGCTACTTCGCCAGGTTTTAAAACGTTTAAAGAAAGTGCATTATTAGGCTGATCGCCAGCTTTATACGAAACCGGAATACTGTTTTTAAGACCTAATTTTTGTGTTACTTCCGCTTTAACTTCTCCATGAACAGAAAAAACAGGTTTTATTTGGGGGAAAAGATTTCTGTCGAAACCAAAATAATTAACCACATCATCGGAGATATTTTGCGCGATAAAATCATAAAAAATACCTTCCGAAAGTGCAGAAACCGAAGTGGTGATTTCACCGGTCAGTTTCATGGCAATAAAATCCCCGGGAAGCATTACTTTGTCTATCCGCGCATAAATTTCGGGTTCATTAGCCTTTACCCAAGCCAGTTTTGAAGCTGTAAAATTACCGGGCGAATTGAGTAAATGTGCTAAACTTTTTTCTTCACCAATCGCTTCAAAAGCGGCATTTCCGGTTTCTACCGCGCGGCTATCGCACCAGATAATACTGTTGCGCAACACTTTCTGATTTTTATCTACCAAAACCAAACCGTGCATCTGATAAGCAATACCGATAGCCGAAATATCCTGCGGATTGTATTTGCCGGATTGATTACAGGCCGAGATGGCTTGCTGCGTAAAACTCCACCAGGTTTCGGGCGATTGCTCTGCCCAGCCGGGTTGCAGCGAGATGATTTCGGCTTCCTGCTCCGGGAATTGTGCCGAAGTGATCGTGTTTTGTGAAGCCGCATCCAGAACAGAAACCTTAACGGACGAAGTGCCGATATCTATGCCTAATAATAACATGTTGATTTATAATGCTGCCGAAAAAATCAGATTTAATTTGCTTTGATGATACGAAAGTAGCAAAACGCAATCGATTGCCGCTTTAGTTTTTTAGGATATTGAGCAACTGTAATATGCAGCAAAAGTTCTTGTTCAAAGCTTTTAAATACATACCCGAAGCCGGGCCGCCAGATACCGGACTAAATAAAATTAAGCACAGCTTCCATTGATGATGCTTCTTTTATCAACCCAAATTTAGGTTGATAAAAGAAGCATGGTGTGATTAGCCAGCATTTTGTTGGTTAAAAAAATTTTGTGTGATCATAGAAACGGCCGGTAGAATCTGATTCTGCCGGCCGTTTGGTTTTTATACCGATAAAAGAAGCATCTGCAAAATCAGCGTTTGCGTTCGCCTTTCATCGTGGAGGCTATTTTCAAAGCTTCCAAAGCATTCACCACACCGCCGGTTTTGCTTAATGTTGTGAAATCCACTTTCTCTTTGCTGCCCGGTTTAATCACTTGCATTTGCAGCGGTTTTGCTGATGCCAAAATCACTTCTTTTAATTGCCGGGCACTTAATGTTGGATAATATTCAAGCACCAAAGCCGCAATCCCGGCCGTAATCGGCGAAGCAAAACTGGTTCCGTCAGCGGTATTAAATTCGGCATCTTTATCAATAGAAGTTACTTTAACGCCGGGTGCAAAAACATCCACATTTTTTTTGCCGTAATTACTAAACGTAGCTGCCAGGTTTTCATCTTTCAAAGCCGCCGAAGCACCAACGCTGATCAAATTATTGGAAGTGGTCCCGTCCAGAAAAGTATCATTCGGAAACTCCGGTTTGACATCCACATCCTGGTTATCATTGCCCGAAGCCTGCACCAGCAGCACGTCTTTATCCGCAGCATATTTAATGGCATCGTCTACCCATTTTTTGTGCGGGGATATTTTTTTGCCGAAACTCATATTTACCACTTTTGCACCATTATCAACCGCATAACGGATGGCGTTGGCAATATCCTTGTCGTACTCATCGCCGTTTGGTACTGCTTTTATCGCCATAATTTTCACGTTATCTGCAATGCCGTCAATGCCATAACCGTTATTTCGGATGGCACCGATCAATCCGGCCACGCCTGTTCCGTGCGAAGCATCGTCAAATTCAAGCTGATTGCTGCCATAAACTTTATCGTTGATGTCGTTCGGATTATCACCCACCACGCGTTTGCGCGAATCCAAATCCGGATTAACATCATTGTTTAGCTTGGTGATATATTCGTTCAGCTCTGTAATGGTTTTGGTATCCGTTTTGGCATTGTCGGCATCCTGAAAAATCAAACCCCAAATGTATTTGCTTTGGGTGAGCGTATCGTTTTTCGAGTCCAGTTTGCTTAAATCGTTTTTGGTGAAAGATTGTCCGGCTTTCAGGTTCAACGACCTTTTCAAAAAAGCATCCGTCGTAACCAAAGCATTCATCAGCGGCGAAAGCTGGTTCAGTTCTGCCTGCGATTTGCCCACGGTAGAATCACGGATGGCTTTTACCTTCAGCCAGTAAGCATATTCCGCTTTATCGGGAGCTGCCGATGCGATTGTAATGGCGGCATATTTATCTTTCAAGCGATAATATTCGCGCACTTCTTCGGTGGTTTCGTTTACATCGGATTTGTTGTTCGGGCCGCCCAAAAAATTCCATCCGTGGATATCATCTGTGTATCCGTTGTGGTCGTCATCTTTTCCGTTTCCGGCTTTTTCCTGCGTATTTACCCACAAAATCGGCCGCAGATCTTTCTGCAAAGTATCCACACCGCTATCAATCGTGGCCACAATAACGGTCTTGCTTTTTTTACCCTTCAAAAAATCGTAAGCCTGGTTCAGGCTCACACCAAAATAACCGTCTTTTTGCAAATCAAGCGTATGCCAGTTTTTGGGCAGATCCGCCTTGGCCGGCATTTGCTGAGCCACGGATACCGCGTTTAGCGCAAATAATGCAACCGCCAGGACAGCAGTTGTTTTTAAAGAAATTTTCATGGATTTACAGGTGGAATTAGAATGGGACAATTTGCAGGAGATTGATTTTTCCGTTTGAAGGATACTGTTTTTATCGAGGTAAAATTGGTGATGGCTTAAGTTTATTTTATACTAAAAAAGCAATTTTTTGCGTTCGGATACGTATACTTCATTTTCAAACAAGTTAATTAAAAATGCTTTTTCGTATTTTTGTCAAAGCTACAATTTTAGGCAGGTAAAAACAGTAGGGTTTATTTAGACTGATATTTTTTGTTTGCTTTTAGACTTTGTTTAAACGGAACAAAAAACCTTTTCAGTATCAATTAAAAATATAATTTAATACTGTTATTTAGTATTGATAATAAAGGAATGGATTGTTCTGCTAATAAAATTGAATGGAAGAAGAATTTGATTACAATTTCTCTGAAGATCCCCGGTTTTCTGTAGAAAGATATGAGGAGATGATCCGCAATCATGATCAGTACTTCTTTGATACACAGGTATTTGAGGACATTATTGATTATTATATCGAAAAAAACGATCCTGTAAAAGCTTTGCAGGTAGTGGGTTATGCACGCAGCCAGCATCCGTTTGCAGCAGCATTTTTGATCAGGCAGGCACAGCTTTTTATTGTAACTAACCAGGTGGCCGATGCTTTCGCCATTTTGGAAAAAGCAGAAAGCCTGGAGCCGTCCGAAGTAGATATTTATATCATCCGCGGCAATTTGTACGAAAGCCTGGAACGCCATGAAGAAGCACTGGAAAACTACGAGAAAGCTTTGCCGCTGGCCGAAGAAACAGATGATATTTTGCTGCACATCGCTTTTGTTTATCAAAGTAAAGGCGAATACGATAGTGCCATCACATACCTGAAGCTTTGCCTGGAGCAAAACATGGAAAACCAGGACGCACTATATGAGCTGGCTTTTTGCTACGATGTGCTTGACAGGCAGAACGAAAGCGTAGAGTTTTACGAGCAATACATTGATAAAGAGCCGTATAGCTATGCTGCCTGGTACAATCTGGGCAATGCTTTTACCAAGCTCAGTTTGTTTGAAAAAGCAATTGATGCCTATGATTATGCTATTTTGATTAATGAAAGCTTTACTTATGCTTATTTCAACAAAGGAAATGCTTTAATCAATCTTGATAAATTTACGGAAGCCATTGAAGTTTATAAGCAAACGCTGGAATATGAATCGGCCAGTTCTGATACGTATTGTTCTATCGGCGAATGTTACGAAAAGTTGGAACGCATGGATGAAGCGCGTGCATATTACAAAAAAGCGGTCCGCAAAGATGCAAAAATGGGCGATGCCTGGTTTGGGATCGGCGTAACCCTTGATTTTGAAGAACGCTATTTTGAAGCTTTACGTTATTATAAAAGAGCATTGGAGCTGGAAAATAACAATCCGGATTACTGGTTTGCTATTGCTGATGCCAACTACAAATTGGGTAATTTGCCCGAATCCGAAGATGCTTATGCCAAAGTAATCGAGCTAAATCCGTTGGATGTGGATGCCTGGCTGGATTATTCGTCAATTTTGTATGAGCAGCACAAACTAACTGCTGCCATCGAAACGATTGCAGAAGCCATCAAAAATAATCCGGACGCAGCAGAACTATTTTATCGGATGGTAGCGTATCTTTTTGCAAAAGGCGAATACAATGAAGCTTTGAAATATTTGGAAATTGCGCTGACGGCTGATCCTGAAAAACATCAGATTTTGTTTGAATACCTGCCGCAGCTTCAGGAAAATAAAGCCATTGTAGATATCATCAACCGGTTTTATCGGGCATAAAAGAAGCATCATCCTTGCATAATCTTAGCATAAACAAAGAAGATTTTGATTTTTTTTTACATTTGCGCTTATCCGGCCCGTCCTTAAACCGGTTTTAATCAATTTTGTATCTACATGAATTATTTTCTGAAAAATATCCCGGAACGCCCGCAAAAACCAAGAACCTCCGGCTATACAATGGTGATGGACAAAGGCTTGAGCCTGAGGCAGGTAGAGGATTTTATCGAGGTTTCCGGGCAGCATACAGATATTGTGAAATTGGGCTGGGCAACTTCTTATGTTACGCCAAACCTGGATGAAAAGTTAAAGCTTTACCGTGATGCCGGTATTCCGGTTTATTTTGGCGGGACTTTGTTTGAAGCTTTTATTATCCGTGGCCAGTTTGATGATTATCGCCGGACTTTGGATAAATATCAAATGGATTATGCAGAAGTTTCCGATGGTTCTATCACCATAGACCACGACGAAAAATGCAATTACATCAAAGAATTAAGCAGCCAGGTTACCGTAATTTCTGAAGTGGGTTCTAAAGATGTAGAGAAAATTTTTGCGCCTTATAAATGGATTAAACTGATGAATGCCGAACTGGAAGCCGGTTCATGGAAAGTAATTGCCGAAGCACGTGAAAGCGGAAATGTTGGTATTTATCGTGATTCCGGCGAAGTGAGGCAAGGTTTGGTGGATGAAATCCTGACACAAATCTCCGAAGAAAAAATTATTTGGGAAGCACCGCAAAAAGCGCAGCAAGTTTGGTTTATCAAACTGATCGGGGCCAATGTAAACCTGGGCAATATTGCTCCCGCAGAAGTCATTCCTTTGGAAACCATACGTTTAGGGTTGCGTAGTGATACCTTTGATTTTTTCTTAAATCAATAAACTGATTTTCGTGTTCATCCAACAGCTTATAAACCGGCACCAACAATTATGAAAAAATACGGATTGATAGGGTTTCCGCTTACGCATTCTTTTTCTAAAAAATACTTTACAGAAAAGTTTAAACAGGAAGAGATTGAAGACAGTTCTTATGGGCTTTTTGAGTTGGAAAACCTGAGCGACTTCCCGGAATTTATCAAAGCCAATCCGGATTTATGCGGGCTGAATGTAACGATACCACACAAAATCGGCGCAGTATATTACATGAACTGGATGGATGACGAGGCTAAAAAGGTCGAAGCGGTCAATTGCATTAAAATTATCCAGGAAAGTGCTGTTGCTGCTGCTTTTTCGGGCGAAGTTGGTTTTGTAGGTCAGGATTTTAGGCTGGAAGGATACAATACGGACATTTATGGTTTTGAACATTCCCTTAAACCTTTATTAAAATCCCATCATAATAAAGCTTTGGTTTTGGGAAATGGCGGTGCAAGCCGTGCAGTAAGATATGTACTGAAGAAATTACGGATTCCTTTTCAGGTAGTGTCCAGAAGGCCGAAACCCAACCAGATTTTGTATGAAAAGGTAACACCGGAACTCATAAAAAAATACAAATTAATTATCAATACCACGCCTTTAGGCACTGATCCTGATTTAACTTCCTTTCCACCAATCCCTTACGAAGCAATTACAGATCAGCATTTGTTGTACGATCTGATTTACAATCCGGAGAAAACAGTTTTTTTGCAAAAAGGTGAAGCCCAGGGTGCGGAGATCAAAAATGGTTATGAAATGCTTGTTTTACAGGCAGAAAAAGCTTGGGAAATCTGGAACAAAAAAAACCATGAACCGATCTAAAATATCCCGGTCGATCTTGCTTCTAATCGGATCAATCCTGTTTTTTTCCTGTACCAATCATGATTTTTCCCCAAAACCGCGTGGCTTTTTCCGGTTGATTTTTCCGGTAAAAAAATACCGTACCTACTCAGGCGGCTGCCCGTTTACATTTACTTATCCCATTTATGCCAACATCGAACAGGATAAAAATAAAAATGCACAGCCTTGCTGGTTCAACCTCGAATTTCCTGATTTTAAAGGCACCTTGCATTTGAGTTATATGCCCGTAACTTCCAAAAAAGAATTTAACGAATTGATTGAAGATGCCCACACTTTTGCCTTCAAGCATACCGTAAAAGCAACCGGAATTGATGAAGGAACGATTGCGTACCCAGACCGTAAAATGTACGGTATTTATTACCGGATTGATGGAAATGCGGCTTCTGCGGTACAATTTTATCTGACGGACAGTACTAAAAATTATCTTCGCGGAGCATTGTATTTCAATGAGTTACCGCGCCAGGATTCTATTAAACCTGTTCTGGATTTTGTGAAGCAGGATATTGATGTGATGATTAAAAGTTTGCGCTGGAAAAACTGATGCTTCTTTTATCGACCTAAAATTGGTGCTTATTATTGTGTTGTCATTTCGACCGTAGGGAGAAATCTTCTTCAAATCAATTTGCAATTTATTTTTCGATGAAGATTTCTCTCTTCGGTCGAAATAAAAAAATGCTTCTTTTATCGACCTAAAATTGGTGCTTATTATTGTGTTGTCATTTCGACCGTAGGGAGAAATCTTCTTCAAAGCAATTTGCAATTTATTTTTCGATGAAGATTTCTTCCTCCGGCTCGAAATGACAAAATGCTTCTTTTATCGACCTAAAAACCATCCCATCCGATCAGCTTTTGTCCAGCACATCTTCTGCATCTTTTGTAATTTCCGGTTCGATGGCATGTCGTTTTGGGAAATTAAACAGCAAGGAAGTAACCACCGGAACTAAAAAAACGGCCACTGTGAAAAGTGACACAAAAAGATCGGTTTTTTTGCCCTCCAGGATTTCTGAAAATGCCGTTCCCGGATAAAAATGCGTGTATAATGAAGCTGTAAGTTTGATTCCAAGCACACCAATTACTACAAAAGCCACCGTTTCTAAAAATGTGAACTTTTCCATCAGCTTCACAAATGCCTGCGCCACAAACCGCATGGCCAAAATACCGATGAAAACGCCGGTATAAATCAGGAAAACATGATCTGTAAAAGCAACAGCCGCAAAAACATTATCGATAGAAAAAGCCAGGTCCATCACTTCTACCAAAGCCACAGTTGCCCAAAAAGTCCCTATCAAACCAACGGTAGAACGATAAATCCAGTTCTCATTTTTGTTGACAGATTCTTCTCCTCCGTCTTCAGATTTTCCTTTAAAATAATCGAAAGCCAGGTACAATAAATACAAACCGCCCAATGGTTTCAGCCACCAGATTTTAACCAGCCAGGCAGCCAGAAACAGGCAAATCCCACGGAAAACATATGCACCCAAAATGCCGTAACGCAACGCTTTACTGCGTTGTTTTTTGGGCAAATCAATCACCATGGTAGCCAAAACCGCTGCGTTATCCACCGAAAGCAGGCTTTCGATCACAATCAAATTCAAAATAATCAGCAAGCCTGCCTGTATATCTTCTCCCAAAAACCGATGTAAAATGTCCATGTCGTTGTAATGCTGTTTTTATGATAATTTTTTGTGCTTTTGTTACGCTGGTTTTAAATCATGTCCGTGTTCAGCATTGCTTTCAAAATATTGGCCTGCGCATCAATATTGCTGACGTTTTGCATAAAACTGATGTCGGTTAATTTCCGGTAATTTTCTGCCAGCAGTGTTTTTATTTCCTGCGGAAGATACACTTTTGCCACGTTAATACTGCTTTGCAACTGATCGTTTTTAGCTTGCAGCTCACGGATTATTTTCTCTTTTTGAGAAATGCTGTTCTTTTGGCTGATGTTTTCAATCTTCACAAAATCACAAAACAGAAACATATTTTTAACCGGATAAAACAGAAAATAACGATCTGTTTCTAAAAATCTATAAACTTCTAAAACTGCATTTCCGGCTTTCAACCCGCAGAAAAACCCGGTTTTAAAATCATATTTGCACAGCAAACCCAACAGTTTTTTTTCAATAATGGCGTGTGCATTTGCATAAACTTTGGCCGGATCGTAATGCACCAGATCCTGCAATAATTCCGCAGAAACCTCATCATAAAATTCCGCAGAAAAATGCGCGCTAAAGTGGTTGATATTTTTGGAAAACGGATATTCATCCACATTATCCGACAACAGCTGGTACAACCGCCGCAGCGAAATATTGATTTTCAAAGCCTGTTTCTGCTGGTCCTGATGATAGTTTTTTTCCTGGTAAAAAGAGCTTGATAACTGGTCTTCCAGTTCTTTGTTCAGCTGGATTTCATCAAAGAGTAAACTCACATTTTGCTCATTGTTTCTCTTGATTTTTTTCAGCAATTCGATCAAACTGGCGGTATATTGCAGATGGAAAAGTTCGAGGTTATTGGCATCCAGTTCCGGGTTTTGCTCAAACATCTGGTGGATAACCTGGCTGCGCAGATAAATTTTGTAGATAATTTCCTCCTGAAAAAAAGCAGCGAGCAATTGTAATTTACTGATGATCTTGGTAGAATCCTGAAAAATCTTTAGCAAATGCCCGTCCATTCATACAAAATTACTTAATACTGGTTACATTTTTTTTGAGTTCGGTTTCCAAACTTTGCAGTTCGGTGTTCAACGCTTTGCGGTTTTGCGTGCCTTCATCGTGGATGCGTTTTACCTCGTTCAGCGTTTCGATCAGCGATTGTGTGGTGCGTTTTAAAGTATCGATAGAAACCACTGTTTTTTCATTTTCCCGTGCCACATCAATGCTATTTTGCTTCAACAGTTCAGCATTTTTTTGGAGGATGGCATTGGTCGTATCCGAAATCTTTTTCTGCACTTCCACATGCTGTTTTTGCCGGTTCAAAGCCACGGCGATGGTCAGCTGGTTTTTCCAAACCGGAATCGTGGTCGAAATAATAGATTGCGCTTTTTCGGCGATAGAAGTATTGTTGTTTTGCACCACGCGGATTTGCGCCAGCGATTGCATCATGATGAAACGGACCACTTTTAAATCGGCCAGTCGCTTGTCCAAACGGTTCACAAAATCACGCAGATCAGCAATCTCATAATCCTGATAATCAGCAGGGTTCGCGTCCATTTGTGCCAGTTTTTCACTCAGCTCATTAAACTTCAGCTGACCGGAAATGATCAGTTCTTCCATCTGCTTGATGTAGCTCACGTTGCTATCAAACATGGTTTGCAGCGAACTATTGTCTTTAATAGAATTGACGCGGCCAATTTTGATTTTATTGGTGATCTTGTCAATATTGTTCACCACCGTATCGTATTTCTGGAAAAGCTTTTGCGTATCCACCACCATCTTTTTCAGGAACGGGATTTTGGAAAGCATTTGTTTGAACGAACTTTGCTCCAGCTCATCCACATCAATATAATTCAGTTCCGAAAGCAAATCGGTAATCAAACCGCCAACCTCGCCAGAATTGTAAGTGCGCACCGAAGTTAAAAACGCATTACTGTATTTTTCCATCGAGTTTTGCACTTCCACGCCGTAATTCAGGATCGAATTGACATCTTTCGGATCGATAGTTTTGCTGATTTCACCCAGCTTCTGCTCATCTTGCGGTGTCATTGCGGACAAATCGACATGACCATCTTTGTCCATTTTCACGGAAGGAAGCGTTTGATTATTGGCCGGAATAGTTTCCATTAATGTTATATTTTGGGTTGAAAATTGCTTTGTGCCGATGCTTCTTTTATCGGCATAAAATTGGTGCTACAAAAACTGGTTGATAACGGTGTAGGTTTTGGGTTGAAAATTGCTTTGTGCCGATGCTTCTTTTATCGACCAAAATTGGTGCTATAAAAACTGATTGATGACCGTCGTGATGGTTTCCGGCAGCTTTTTATCATTGGTTGGTTCGCCAACGGCATTGAATTTCCACTCGCCGTTGCGTTTGTAAAAAATCCCCATCACCATTGACACATAACCCGAAAACCCGGAATTGTGGGCAATATCATAAGTGGCAAAAACTTCTTTCACCATTTTTGGAGTGCCTTCATAAATCCGTATCGAAGCAAACGGGATCTTGCCAAAATCATGTCCGCGGAAACTGTTCAGCACAAAAGCTACATGCTCAATATTGTTGTTCAGCAGCGAAAAATCAAGCGTGATCACTTCATTATCCAAACCGTCATCGCCATCGATATCGCCTGTCAAATCATCGCCGCTATGTTTTACCGAACCGTTTTTGGATTGCAGGTTTCCAAAATAAATGGTTTCCTGCAGTTTCTTGTCCGCATCAAACAGCGCACAACTGGCATCCAGGTCCACTGCTTCTTTTGTCGTACCAAATCCGAAGAAACCTTTTTTTTCAATTGCGCCCCAATTGATTCCCACACAAATATTTTGCAGCTTGCTGCCATTGGCTTTTTCCAGGTTGATGCGTTGCCCTTTTTGAAGATTGATTGCCATAATTAATTGTATTTGTTTAAATAATCCTGCAAACCGCCTTTCATGCCTACGCCAACGGCTTCAAATTTCCATTTGCCGTCGCGTTTGTAGATACGGCCAAATTCTACAGCTGTTTCGATGGAGAAATCTTCTTCCAGCTCATATTTCAGCAATTCTGTATTGCTTGCCGTATCAAAAATCCGCACAAAAGAATTGCGCACCTGACCGAAATTTTGCCTCCGACTGGCTGCTTCATGTATCGTAACCACAACCGTAAGTTCCATGGCCCGCGGATCAACCAGAGCCAAATCAATTTTAACCTGCTCATCATCGCCGTCGCCGGCACCGGTCAGGTTATCGCCGGTATGCTCCACGCCGCCATCCGGAGATAACAGGTTATTATAAAAAACGAAATGCTCATCGGAAAGCAGTTTTTTGTTTTCTCCCAGGATAAAAATCGAAGCATCCAAATCAAATTCCGTTCCGGTAGAAGAAGTATTGGTATCCCAGCCCAAACCAATGGTAAATTTTGGCGCGTTGATATTTTCCCTTTGTCCTTTTTGCAAATTTATGGCCATGTGCTAATAATGTTTTAGTATGAAAATAAGGTTTTAAAACCCTCAAATTTAAGACATAACCGCTTATTAAAGAATATTATTAACGGTTTATACTTTTTATTGGATAAAAGAAGCATGTGTTTGTTACGCTTTCGGCCGCTTATTTTTTGGGCTGATGCAGCTGGTTTACAAAAATCGACAACCCATTTTTGGCAGTTTTCCAAGCTTCATCCAAAGCTTTCGGTGCCGGGCCGGGGCTTTGCGCAAAATTTCCGGTGATGATGTCCAAATCGCTGTCGCCCTCTACATCCGCTTTTTCTAAAGCAAGGGTTTTAATCGGGACTTTACCCTTTTAAACGTGTGATTTGAAGGTGAAAGAATTTAGGGTGAAAAGGATCGTCAACACAAAAATCCCGGCTAAAATAAATGTTCGGAAATACATACGGGAAGGTAGGAATTTAATGCTTCTTTTATCGGGTAAAAAATAATACTTGATTGAGCGGCCATCCCAAACGATAGAAACAAATCGATAACCGGTTGCATAAACCGGATTTTAAAATATCAGATTATGAAAAACGTCAACAAAATTATTCAGGTGCCTTATTATCTGGTAAAATATGCAGTGTATTGTTTTATTGTTTGGAAAAGTGAGTGATATAAAACGGTGTTCTTTACGTGAATAAATTCAAAAGCCCTAACTAAATTGGTATTGGTTAGGGCTTTTGAATGATAAATTTATATAATTCAGTTAACCGGTTTTATAAATACTTTTTCAATACTGCTTCTTTTAGCACAGGAATTTCAGCTAATTCTTGTTCCAATTTGGCTATTTTATTTTCGATGGTTTCGATTTGATTCACAATTTCTTGTTGCTCTTCTAAAGATGGAACTGAAATAGAAACCTTATTCAAATTCTGAACTGAAAGACCTGGCTGAGCTGTTCCTGTTGCATATTGGTTCAAGTTCATTTTGAGTAGATTGTGGTAAAGCCATTTCGTATTTACCTCTGGAAATGGCGTTACAACTACAGCATGTTCCGTTGCATGAAACTTCCCTTCAGCAATGCAAACATTACCACATAAAGCACCTTGCCTACCGATTAATGAGAATTTACCATCGTGAGTATATGTTTTTGTATAACCACGAAGTCCGTTTCCACCATAACAAGGAAATAAATCATCTGTCTTTTCAGACTCAATATCATAAGCAGAAACAAATTTTCCTGCTTTCATATCACAAACTTCTTCTAATTTTTTACTTTCAACTTGCTTGCTTGACGTTAGAATTTCATCTATTTTTTCTTTTAGAAATTTGACTTCTCCCGTAGCATTCTTTTCTGAATTTTCTAAAGTCTCAATCTCAGCAACAATTTTTTCTTGTATACTGATAGGTGGAAAAGGGATTTTTATATTTAATAAATTTTCTCTGTTTAGACCTCCTTGTGCTTGACCAGAAATATTAGATTTTAAAAGTTCTTGCCCAGCTTTTGAATATAAAATTGAAAAAAGAAACTTCTGAGAAAATGAAGGTTTTGCTCTTAAAAGAAATACATGTTCATTAATCATGCCTTGCTTAAAAGGCAATGCATTTGCTTCAAATAAGGCAATTTTTCCAGTCAACGCCCCATCCTTACAAATTAAAATATCCAAATTTTTTAAAATTCCCTGTTTAGAATTTTCAAAAAAGTTATTAGGTACGAACTTTATATTGTTTAAATTAATCTTACCATCTAACCCAATATGTTCGCCACCTAAACTTGGAACACCTGTTTGATATTCATTAACACCACCTTTTGGCCTATTTCCACTTTGAAGATCAGATAAAATAAGAGACAATTTAACCTGCTCACACTTACTTTCAATTTTTACTTTTTTTTTAACAGCCAAGGATATACTTTTCTCAAAGTCAACCCGATCAAAAGTGAGCAGATCCACCAAATCGTGGCGGCTAATATTGTTCTGCAACGCTTCTACTATTTCAAACTCATAATCATTCTGGAAGGCTTTATAAATGTAAGTGCTTGCTTTTTCCGGGTTATCAAAAACTTCCGGGTCAAACAAAGCAGTGCATTCGTCAATATTTTTACCGCGCTGTATCGGGTGGATGCCTTCGCTGCCTCTGCGGGTACTAAATTCGTAACCTAAAAACTGCTTTTCTTCATTTTTTTCGCCGCTTTTTACCAGTACAATTTTTTGCGGATAGGTTAATATAAAATAGTATAACTTTTCCTGTTCGTTTTCAATAATGATTTTCCATTGATCATCTTCGGTTTTGGCAACTATCTTCTTTAGGTATTCTTTATAAATTTCATGGCTTTGGATGTTTTTATTCGGCTGTTTTTGCAATAAAGTCAGATAGTCGTGGTAACTAATACCTTCCCAAACATGGTTTACATATTTGCTAACAGGTTTTTCTATCGCATTGATAGTTACGTCCTGCTGATTGGTAAAAAACCTTTCGGCAAGTAACTTAATATTCTGGCTGATTTCGTTTTTCCGTCTCCGCAAAAATAAAGTAACTGTATTGGTTCCGGTAGCCATAAAAGTATTGCTGCCTAACTCTGCAATGGCAACAATATCAAAATACTGGAGGATAATTTCCCTGGCTTTTGTATAGATGATACTGCCACCACTTAAAATACTGCTTGGTAAAATAATACCTGCAATGCCACCATCTTTTAACAGTTGTTTAGTGCGTTCGATAAATAAGCATTCTATCTGGCTGCTTTGATCGGTAAGATCATTATACAGATTAAAATCAGTTTCTACGTTTTTCAGCGTTCCTTTAAATGCCGAAACAGAATAAGGCGGATTAGAAAGTAAAACATCAAACTGCTTATTTTCCTGCGGAAAATATTTGTCCCGATGTTTTAGTTTACCCTGATACTCTTTTGATTCTGTAAAGTTGGCTAAACCGTCGCCGTGGATTACTTTGGCCAAACCATCACCATGCAGATAACAACCAACTTTCCCTACTTTAACTAAGCGATAATCTTTTTCGATTCCATATACATAATTAATGGCCCAATCAAAATGATCTAACTGCCACTTCTTTATTTGGATACTTGTTTTATCAATATAATCTTCGGCGTTTTCTTTATCCAAAATACGCTGTATTTCGTGCATACTTTCGGTAAGAAAATGTCCGCTTCCTGCCGCGTAATCAATTATGGCAGGTAACAAATTTTCTGCTTCACCAGCATTTAACTTTTCAAATACAATTTTATCTAAAGGAATACTTTTGATGATAAACTGCGCAACCGGAACAGGTGTAAAAAACTGCCCGGATTCTTGTTTTAAACCTGTTGTTAAAAGCAGTTCGAAAAAATCACTTAAATATTGATGGCGTTTGGTATAACGTATTTTGTAGCCTTGTAAAAGTTCTACAACCTCTTTTACTACTTTGGCATTGTCTTCAAAAGAAGTATCATCAAATACTTCTTTAATCGCAAATTCATTATTTTTCTTTAAGCGGATATCAGTAAACTGATCTAAAATTTTTTGTTTAGTTACCTCATCTATATAATTCCCAAACTTTTCTTCAAACTCTTTATCAGATAAATCACTTACATCTTTTTCCAAAAATTCCTTCATTCCTTTTTTGTAAAGGTCTGCCAGCCTTTTCTGAAAAGAAATATGATTGTCTGTTCCTTCCAACCATTGAAAACTTAACTCATGCGTTGGTCTGGTTGATTTTTCGTCATAGATTTTGCACAAAAACAGTGTAAATATTTTGTTGAAAGCATTAGGCTTATCACTAACAACATTATGACGAAGAATTTCAAGAAATCGATTGAAAATAAAACTACTGTCTTCCTGCTTTATTTCTTTTAATGATTTAGGCGTTAAAGCTTTACTCTGAAAATCGTATGGCTGTACCCATTCATCAAAAACGCCGTTGTCTTTTGGTAGTTTGTTCCAACGATCATAAAAATCTTTTACGTTTCCTGTTTGCCGGTAGTCGTCTTCAATTTTTATTATTTCATTTTGATAATGGATATTACCTTTTTTATCTAACTCGGAAGCATAAAGCATTAAAACATCCGCATTTTTATCTTGCTGGAAATAGGTGAACAATTGTCCGCCATCCTTTAATACTCTTTTAAACTCTTTATCAAATTCTGCTTCATAGGTTTTGCATTCAATCATTAAATAAGCAGAGCCGTTATCCTGTGTTACCAAAATATCTAAGCGGCCACTTGTACCGTGCCCAGTTGCCCAAGTTTTCTCTAAAACAATATTTTTAGGCAAATAACCTTTTTCCAAAAGCCTGTTAACACATTCCAACACAACCCAATTTTCTACCTGAGAAAAATTTTGTGTGGTTTTACTTTCAGCAACAATTAATTTACCAAAATTGAATTTATTGTTTTCAAAATCAACTTCAACAATATAATCATCACATTTAGAATACTTCTTACAAAATATTCCTGCAGTATTTTCTTTAGGCAAAAAACCTAATTTCTGAACGAAATTTTTGTATTCCATCAATTTATTTAAAAGTTGATTTTGCCTTGTTTAGCATTATTTGGAATCAAATCTAAAAATTTTAGTTATTTAAACGAAGTATTATAGCAAGCACAAAACTTAAAGTGAAGGATTTTTAAAAAGTAAAACCCGAAAGCAAGCACTTTCAGGTTTGTGGCCCCGACGGGAATCGAACCCATATCTAGAGTTTAGGAAACGCCTATTCTATCCGTTGAACTACGGGGCCAGCATTTTATTTTATCTATTTTGTACTGCCGCAAAACTAAGTTTTTCCTTTGATTTTTTTAATAATTAAATTAGCATCAGCATAAATTAACACCCGCTCAAAATATAATGCTTCTTTTACCGTACTATTTTTACGAAGCATTTTTTTCTGCGGAGAAACACTTTTTTACCTGATAAAAGAAGCATGTTGAAATTCCAAACCTCAAATCAGTTTATCCGGTGTAATTGGCAGCTCACGGATGCGCTTTCCTGTAGCATTGTAAACCGCATTGGCAATGGCTGCCGCCACACCAATCAATGAAATTTCGCCAATTCCTTTTGTACCGATAGGATTGATAATTGGGTCGGGTTTGTCAATAAAGATCGCTTCAATCTGCGGAATATCGGCATTAACCGGCACGTGATAATCGGCAAGATTCCCATTAATCAACCTTCCGAAACGATCATCCATAACGGCTTCTTCCGTCATAGCCATCCCGATGCCGCCCACTGCACCGCCGATCATCTGGCTGCTTGCCGTTTTTAAATTGACAATTTTACCGGCATCAACCACAGCTACAACTTTTTTAACCTTGATCATCCCCGTTAACGGATGCACATAAACCTGTGCAAAATGCGATGAAAACGAATACATGGAATACTTTTGGGCGATTTCACTGCCTTTTGATTCCTGCGTAATTTCAAGCAAAGGCAAATTGTGCTGCTTCAGAATATTGTTGTAATCAATAGTATCGGTACCGGTTTCAGGCTTTCCTGCCAATGTATTCAATTTGCTTTTCAGAGCCAGGCAAGCATCGTGTACTGCAGAACCAACCGAAGAAACCGTTGCCGAGCCGCCTTGTGTAGGTGCCATCGGAAACGCGGAATTACCCAGTTCAAAAGTTATTTTTTCGGCAGGAATCCCTAAAACATCCGCAGCAATAAGCACCATCGAGGTAGCTGTACCAGGGCCAATGTCGCTTGTAGCACTTTTTATATTCACCGTGCCATCCGCCATTAATTTTATTTTAGCTTGTGCAGAAGATCGGTATGCCCCAAATGCGCCACAGCCGATACCATAACCCACCAGCCAGTCGCCATCCCGGTTGGCTGCCGGTTGTTGCAAGCGTTTGTTCCAGCCTATTTTTTCGGCTCCAAGCTGATAGCATTCTTTTAAATATTTGCTTGACCAGGGCAGGTTGCGCTCCGGGTCTGTATCGGTATAATTATTTAACCGAAGCTGGATCGGATCCATATTGAGAAGATAGGAAAGCTCATCCAAAGCCGATTCTAACGCAAATGAACCGGTTGCTTCGCCGGGGCCGCGCATCGGCGCAGGCACACCAACATTTAAAGGGATCACTTTATAACGCGTGTTGGCATTCGGGCTGGCGTACAAAAACCGGGAAACATTCACTGAGTTCTCCGTAAATTCTTCATAAACAGCAGATTGTGAGTGGGATTCATGGGTGATGCCAACCAATTTTCCATCTGCTGTGGCACCCAAACCTATCTTTTGGATTGTTAGCGGCCGATAGCCCACCAAGGTAAACATCTGCTCGCGCGTTAACGTTAATTTTACCGGGCGGCTCAACATTTTAGCAGCTTGTACAGCAGCAATTTCATGCGGCCAGGTGCGTAAAGAGGAGCCGAAAGCACCGCCAACAAAACGCGAATTGATCTGCACGTTTTCAGGAGAAATACCAAAAGCCGTCGCTACAGACCGCTGCGAACTTTTTACACCTTGTGATTTGGTGTACAAAGTTACCTTATCGCCATCCCAGAAAGCAGTTGTTACGTGTAGTTCCATCGGGTTATGCATTTCCGATGGCAGCTTGTACTCTTGTTCCACTTTTACAGGCGCATTTTTATAAGCATCGGCCTCGCCGCGAACATAATCTTTATAATTGCCACCTTGCGGAACAACACCTTTATCAATATTTTTATCGAAATCCGTTTCAAACGGCAGCGTTTGATAAGTTGCTTTTACCAAAGTGGCTGCATAAGTGGCCCGTTCAAAAGTTTCTGCCACCACCAAAGCCATTGGTTGTCCGTTAAAATAGATTTTGTTATCATTAAATAACTTCAATCCCTTTACAGGTTTTTGTGCATCCGGCTGAAAACCAGGCACTTTCATGGCATTAAAGTGCGTAATTACCGCTATCACGCCCGGTGCGCGCTCAGCAGCTTTGGTATCCATTGCGGTGATAAGCCCGCTGGTAACCGTTGCCGGAACCAGTACGCCATAAGTTAAACCTGCAACTTTATACTCGCCGGAATAAGTGGCTCCGCCAGTAACTTTTAACCGGCCATCAACACGACTTAACGGATCGCCAATCATATCTTTTTTCATACAATTTTTTTTAAATATATAATTAAGCAGATGCCAGTCCGGATGCTACTTTTAAGCCCTGTAAAACAGCATTAGGCGCAAGTTTCAGTTTAAATTGATTGTATTCGTAAGCTTTAGCACCGTTTACAACCAGTTTTGCAGCTTGTTTAAAAGTGTCTTCGCTAACCGGTTTTCCTTTCAAAAATGTTTCTGCGGATGTTAACCGCCAAGGTTTATGTGCCACACCGCCCATCGCCAGCCGTGCTTCTTTTATCGTATTATTTTCAATATCCAAAGCTACGGCAGCCGAAACCAGTGCAAACGCATACGAAGCACGATCGCGAATTTTTACATAATGTACATTTTTATTAAACGGAGAAGCAGGCAAATCCACGGCTGTTATCAATTCTCCTTTTTGCAGATTATTGTCCAGCTCGGGATGATCGCCCGGCAAACGATGGAAATCTGCAAATCTGATTGTTCTGGCACCTTTTGGCCCGCTGATATGAACAATTGCATCCATCGCAACCAGGGCTACGTTCATATCGCTTGGGTTTACGGCAATACATTTATCACTCGCCCCAAAAATAGCGTGCATCCGGTTGTAGCCTCCCAAAGCACCGCAGCCACTGCCAGGTTCGCGTTTGTTGCAAGGCATTGTCAGATCAAAAAAATACGGACAACGCGTGCGTTGCATCATGTTGCCGCCCACTGTAGCCACATTTCTAAGCTGGGGCGATGCGCCTGCATTGATTGCAAGTGCCAGCAGCGGATAATTTTCTTTGATAAGCTTATGCTCTGCCACGTTGGTATTGCTTACCAATGCACCAATGCGCAGGCCGCCCGGCATTTCAGATACTGTTTTTAGGGGTAAATTATTGATATCCACCAATTTCTGCGGAACAACAATGCCCATTTTCATCATATCGATCAAATTGGTACCGCCTGCCAGAAAATAGGCATTTGGTTTTGATAACGACTTGATCGCTACAGCAGCATCAGCAGGTCTTGAATATTGAAACTGGTTCATGATTGATTTCCGTTTTTAACGTCCTGTATTGCATTAACTATTCTTGGATAAGCACCGCACCGGCAGATGTTACCGCTCATAAATTCCCGTATTTCCGATTCAGAATTGGCGTGCCCTTCTTTTATTAAAGCTACGCCAGACATAATTTGCCCGGATGTGCAATAGCCGCACTGGAAACCGTCGTGCTTGATAAACGCTTCCTGCATCGGATGAAGTTCATCGCCATGGGCAAGCCCTTCAATGGTTGTGATTTTTTTTCCTTCATTCGTAATGGCCAAACTCAGGCAGGAATTTACGCGGATACCATCAATGTGAACGGTACACGCGCCGCATTGCCCCCGGTCACAGCCTTTCTTTGTTCCGGTCAGGTTCAGCTGTTCGCGCAGCGTATCCAAAAGTGTCACCCGCGGCTCAATCTGTAAAGTATGTTTTACGCCGTTAACTTCCAGGTTTACAGGCATTTTCTCAAAAACATCAGCCAGCTTTTCGTCCCATTGGTTTTCCGCGGCTTTCACAACCGTTGCAGGCGTTAAAGCCAGGGCCGTTAAAAAAGACGACTGCTTTAAAAAATCCCGGCGTGTGCCATTCGATATGCCTTCACTTTCTTGCTTATTTCGATTTTTACTTGACATAGATTTTTAATTTTTTAACAGCAACTAAATGCGGCTGTTGATCCGAAAAATTTTACTAATTACTGATCTCCTTCGTATGCGATTTTATCTGATGTTAAGTTTTACAGCATGTATAATATTACGTTTGAGCGTATATAATAGCCATCAATGAATTGAACACTAATTTATTGATTTTGTGCACACTAAAAGCCTTTTTAAATTTTTATCTGAAAAAATATTAATGCTTCTTTTATGCCTGTAAATTTTGTTTTTGTATTTTATACTGATAAAAGAAGCATCTAAAAGAAATCGGACAAAATTTAAACAGGCTCTAAGATCATGTATAATTAATTTTACCAAAAAGAAGAATAAGAAAAACCCTTACCTAATCACGCTTCCGTTGGTAAACGCTTCGGCCGGTGTTGCAAAACTCAGTTTTCCTTCCGGGTTTTCGGCCATCAAAATCATGCCTTGTGATAAAATCCCTTTGATTTCCCGCGGTTCCAGGTTTACTAAAACGCTCACTTGTTTGCCGATGATCGCTTCCGGCTCAAAGTATTCTGCAATTCCGGAAACGATTGTCCGCTGATCTAAACCGGTATCAATATTTAACTTTAACAGTTTTTTAGTTTTGGCCACTTTTTCTGCGGATAAAATCGTTCCAACACGAATATCCAAAGCTGCAAACTGTTCAAAAGTGATGTTTGGTTTTGCTTCGATCAAAGGCAATTTTACCTGTTCGTTTTCCATTTTGGTATTTAATAGCTTTTGGATTTGCGCCTCAATCTGTTCATCTTCAATCTTTTCAAACAACAATTTTGCTTCATTCAAAACGTGTCCTTCGGGTAGTAAATCTGTAGTTCCGGCTTTGTCCCAAGTTTGCGGCACCAAATTTAATAGGATAAACAAAGCATCGGCACTATTTGGCAAAAATGGCTGCGATAAAATGGCCAGGTTCGCCGCAATTTGTAAACCGATATTCAGCACGGTTTGCACGCGGTCAGGATCAGTTTTGATCAGTTTCCAAGGCTCTTCATCCGCCAGATATTTGTTGCCGAGACGCGCCAGGTTCATAAATTCGGACAAGGCTTCACGGAACCGATAATTCTCCAAAGCCAAACCTATTTTCTCCGGGAAAGCATTTAAATTGTTGATCACTTCTGTATCCTGATAAGATAAAATGCCTCTCGGCATCACTTTTCCACCAAAATATTTATGTGATAAAACAAGCACACGATTGATAAAATTGCCATAAATAGCAACCAGTTCGTTGTTGTTTCTGGACTGAAAATCTTTCCAGGTAAAATCATTGTCTTTGGTTTCCGGCGCAGCCGAAGTCAAAACATAACGCAGCACGTCCTGCTTTCCGGGAAAATCCTTTAAAAACTCCGGCAGCCAAACTGCCCAGTTTCTGGACGTAGAAATCTTATCGCCTTCCAAATTCAAAAATTCATTTGCCGGGACCTGATCCGCCAGATGATAATTACCATGCGCCATCAGCATCGCCGGAAAAATAATACAATGGAAAACGATGTTATCTTTCCCGATAAAATGCACCAGTTTTGTTTCTTCGGGTTTCCAGTAATCTTCCCAGGATGCTGTTTTTACCGGTATATTTTTGAGGTAGTATTCAGCTTTCTTTTCTTCGGAAAGATCGGCGTTGAACAGATCTTTGGTGGCCGAAATATAACCGATCGGCGCGTCAAACCAAACGTATAAAACTTTGCCATCTGCACCTGCAACCGGCACTTGCACGCCCCATTCCAGGTCACGCGTCATGGCACGTGGCTGCAAACCGCCGTTTAGCCAGGATTTGCACTGGCCAAAAACCGTTGTGCGCCAGTCTTTTTGATGGCTTTCTACATAAGCTTCAATTTCGGGCTGCATTTTATCCAGCGGCAAAAACCAGTTGGTGGTTTTGCGTAAAACCGGTGCCTGGCCGGATAAAGTAGAATGCGGGTTGATCAGATCTGTCGGGTTTAAAGAAGTGCCGCATTTTTCGCACTGATCACCATAAGCATTTTCATTTCCGCAAACCGGACAAGTGCCTACAATATAACGGTCAGCCAGAAACTGCTGCGCGCTTTCATCAAAATACTGTTCGGTAGATTCTTCCGTAAAAACGTTTTTATCGTACAGATTTTTGAAGAAATCCGAAGCCGTTTCGTGATGTGTTTGAGAAGAAGTGCGGTGATAAATGTTAAAAGAAATCCCAAATTCCTGAAAAGAATCGCCGATAATTTTATGGTATTTATCAACCACTTCCTGCGGCGAAACACCTTCTTTTCTTGCTTTTAAAGTGATTGGCACGCCATGCTCATCAGAACCGCACACAAAAATCACGTCTTTTTCTTTCAAACGAAGGTAACGTACGTAGGTGTCTGCGGGAATGTAAACGCCGGCCAAATGGCCGATGTGCACCGGGCCGTTGGTATAAGGCAGCGCGGCGGTTACCGTATATCTTTTTAACTGATCTTCCAAAATATTGCGGGGATTTTTTTAATTTGCAAAGATAAGCCAATTTGCCCGCTCTTAAAATTGTGCTACAAATTATATGAACCCAATCCAGCCACCATATTTAAAAAAAGGCGATAAAGTTGCCATCACTTGCCCCGCAAAAAAATTGCCGCACCCGATGACGGACGCCATTGCACTTTTAGAATCCTGGGGATTGGAAGTGGTTTTGGGCGAAACTGTAACAGCTTCTTACCACCAGTTTGCCGGAGATGATACTTTGCGGGCTGCTGATTTACAACAGTTTATAAACGATCCAAGCATCAAAGCTATTTTTGCGGCGCGCGGCGGTTACGGTACGATCCGAATAATGGATGATATAGATTTTATGCCGATAAAAGAAGCACCGAAATGGATCATCGGCTTTAGCGATATTACCGTTTTACATGCTCACGTTTTTTCGGTTTTTGGCTTGCAAAGTATTCACGGACAAATGCCAATGACAATTCCGGACGGATCGGCAGCATCTCTTCAAACTTTGAGAAAAGCTTTATTTGGAGAAGATTTCAGCTATACTTTCTCCGCAGAAAAACTAAACCGAACCGGTGAAGCGCAAGGAATTTTAGTTGGCGGAAATTTAACTTTATTGGTTGCTGTTTCCGGTTCTGTTTCTGATTTTGATTATGACGGAAAAATTTTGTTCCTGGAAGATGTGGGCGAATATTTATACTCCATTGACCGCATGATGCGAACGCTGAAACGTGCGGGAAAGTTGAAAAACCTGGCAGGATTGATGGTTGGCGCATTTACAGAACTGAAAGACAACGATATCCCGTTTGGACAAACAGCCGAAGAAATCATTTTTGAAGTGGTCAAAGAATATGATTATCCGGTTTGCTTTGGTTTTCCTGCAGGACATATTCCAAATAACCAGGCTTTGATATTTGGAAAAACACTAAATTTAACTGTGCAAAAACAGCATACAACTGCAAAATATATTTAACATGGCAATTCTCGACAACCTCGGCAGCTACAAAAACTTTGGCCTTTTGATCGTCCGCATTGGCCTGGGCGCAATGTTTATTTATCACGGCGTGCCCAAATTGGCTGGCGGCCCGGAGCATTGGGAAAAACTTGGCGGCACGATGAAAGTGGTAGGCATCAGTTATGCGCCTGCCTTTTGGGGCTTTATGGCTGCTGCTGTTGAGACTTTCGGCGGCCTTTTATTTTTAATTGGTTTGGCTTTCCGTCCGGTTTGTATCCTACTGGTTATCAACTTAATAATTGCTTCATTAATGCACTTTTCTAAAGGTGCCGGATTGGAAGGTGCTGCCCACGCGATAGAAGATGCAATTACTTTTTTTGGATTTATATTTATCGGCCCCGGGATTTATAGTATTGATAAAAAATGAGTTGCAAATGGCTGGCTGCCGTAATTTTATTATTTATCGGTTTAAATGTCAGCAGCCAAAACTTGTTGAAAGGTGATTATGCAGAAGCCGTAAGCCTGAACATCAACCAAAAATATGTTTTTAAAAATTCTGCTCTTGGTTTTGGGCAACAGGAATATCCGCAGCATAAAAATCGAAAAAGTTATCTGTTTGAAAAAGAGCGCAATACGGCCTGGTTTAGCTTGCATATTCCTGCGGATGGATATCTGACTTTTGAAATTACGCCTTTTCGGGTTCAGGACGATTACGACTGGATGCTTTTTAAGGAAACATCCGGCCCCGATACGCAAACCATTGATTATGATCATCCAATCAGGACCAACAATAGCCGTAATGAACTGACCGTCAACGGTAAAACAGGTTTAAAAAATGGTTTTACAGCTAATTTTACATCATCCGGTTTAGGGAAAAGCTTTTCAAAACCGCTGCAAGTTTATGCCGGAGAAAATTATATTTTGGTGATTGATAATATTTATCCTGCGGGCAAAGGTTTTACATTTTTTTCTTCGGTTGATAAATTGCTTGAAACCCAGAAATCTAACCATGTTTTAAGCGGATTTATTACCGATAAAAACAGTATGCAGCCGCTCTGTGCAGAAATATCAGTAGAAGATTCATCCGGAAAAACCATCCTAAAAACAGTATCAGATTCTGCAAGCGGCCGTTATTCTTTCCAAATTCCTGCCCGTGCTTACACCGTGAGTGTGTTAAAAAAAGGTTATGCGGTCTTGAATGATTTTTTGCCGGATACAAATTTATTTGTCAAAAATTACGCTCTGCAAAAATTGAAGGCCGGTGTTAAAATTGTTTTTTACAACATCCGGTTTCTGCCCAATAGTGCAGAAATTGTGAATACATCCGGCAATGACCTGAATAGATTACTGGCCTTGCTTGATGAAGAAAAAGACCTTCAGATTCAAATTTTCGGCCATACCAACGCCAATATTTTCACCGATGAACAGTATTTACAGTGCCTGTCAGAAAAGCGTGCGCTGGCTGTGAAAGCTTATTTGTTGCAGCATGGCGTTGCCAACAACCGTATGCGTTGTTTTGGTTTGGGTGGAAAATATCCGCTTTTTGACAATAAAAAACCCGAAGAAGCGGTTAAGAACCTTCGGGTTGAAGTAGTGCTGAAAAGGTGATGCTGTTTTTACAGACTAAATTTTAGGGTTTAGTTAGGGTTTTGTACAATCAGTTCGTTAGCATTAATTTCTGCTTGTGGAAATAACCATTGCCAACGTTGATCGCCAACTGGAATATCAAAAACAACAGCAACAGATGCTACATGATTAGCACCGTTTCTGTTTAGTGGAAGGTTTAATCGTTTTAAATCTGTAAACCTAAATCCTTCACCCCAAAGCTCAGAACGTCTTTGTATCATTATCTCATCAATCAGAGGCTGACCTGTTTTAGTTGATTTTACATAACTTGGATCACGCTTTACAGCTAAAGTATATAATGCATTTTGCGCTTCTGTGTTTTTACCCTGACGGGCATTTGCTTCGGCTTCAATTAAATATATTTCTGCTAAGCGCATAAAAGGTAAATCCCCATAACTGTTGCTTGCACTATTTGACAAAAACTTCCGGTTCATGTAAGGGAACCTGGAGCCACTTGGAGGGACCGCGAAAGTAGCATCTGCACCCGTTGGGTCCCACAATTTCTTTCTTATATCCGTTGCAGCAATCTGTCCGTATAATGTTGAATTAATAGATTTAGGATTACCACGGATGTTAGTAGAATTAAAGTTTACAGACATGTAAGCAAAAAACGAAGCAAAAAACGTTCCCTGATCTGCAATCTGGTTAATGCCCCACATCCATTCACTGTTGGTTAGATTGTTAAATCCGGCAGTATAATCTGTGTTAGACATTAAGCTTAGTCCGGTTGCACTTGTTCTTGCTTGCGCAGCAAGTGTAGCAGCTAAAGCATAATTTTGCATAGTTAAAGCTACGCGGGCTTTTATTCCTTGCGCCACACTTAAGTTAATATGTGATTTATTAACTCTCGCTGGAGCAGTGGCAAGGTTGGCTATGGAAGCGTCCAGGTCTTTGTTGATTTGTGCATATACTTCCTCAACTGTAGCGCGTGGCAGCTTTTGTACGGTTGTGGTAATATTAATAGGGATACCTAATTGTGTATTTGGGCTTCCGGCAGCATAGCGCTGTGCGTATAACTGAACCAATTTAAAATGAGCATAGGCACGTATGGCCAAAGCTTCTCCTCTGATTGCACTTTTTTCTGCATCAGTACCCGTTGCCGTTTCAATTCCTTCAATGATAGCGTTAACGTTGGATATTAGCCTGTAATAGTAACGATAAACAAAGGCTATTTGACCAGAAGTAACAGTACGTGTATCAATATATTTGTATAAAGATATAAACCAGCCATTGCCTGTAGTAGGGTTAACCAGGTCTTCGCCCAGCATATCCATATCTATCATCACAGATCCTTCACCCGATTGGTCCTGATTGTCATATCGAATAAACATTAATCTGTACACACCATTTATGGCAGCAGCAGCATTACTGGTTGTAGTAAATACAGCAGCTGCCGATACCTGATCTGTTGGAACAGTTTCCAAAAAGTCTTTTTTGCAGGATGACGATAATACCAAAGCTGCCATCGCTATACAAAAACTATAAATATATTTTCTTTTCATGTTGATTTATGTTTTTATAAAGAAAAGTTTAAACCTAAACTAATAATACGTTGGGGCACATAACCATTGGTTACCGTACCATTAAAGTTTTGTGTTGGATCCATCCCTTTTCTTCCGCTTATCAGAAACAGGTTTTCACCGCTTACATATACACGGGCATTTTTAACAGCTAATTTTGATACAAATTTGTTTGGTAATGAATAATTAAGGGTTGCATTTCTAAAATACAGATAGGAAGCACTTGTTAGCCAACGGCTTGATGCAGCATATAAATTAGTTGAATTTCCCTGGTCTATTCTTGGTATATCGGTTACATCCCCGGGATTCATCCAGCTGTTCAGTATATCTTTATGCAATGCACTTCCAAATGAAGATATAGACATCAGGCTGGCATAATTTGAATCATATATTTTCCCTCCCAATTGGTAATTAACCAGAACAGACAGGCTTAAACCTTTGTACGAAAATGTATTGGTTAATGCCCCATAAACATCTGGTATTGATGAAGTACCATTATAATCAAGTTTTGCATTTGTAATAGATGTTGTGTAATTAACGCCGTTTATAGTACGGATATTTGTGCCAGTTGCCCCATCATTAGGAATATAAAGGGCTGAGCCATCAGATGGGTCAACACCTGCATACTGACGAAGATAAAAATCATATATAGAATGGCCAACCGCTAATTTTTGGGTTCCGATAACAATTTCAGGCTGCCCACCCGGCATTTTGGTAATTCGGTTCTTGATGGTACTTGCATTGAAATTAACGTTCCAGGTAAAATTTTTAACCCTTACAGGTTCACCGGATAGGTTTACTTCTACACCTTTATTGTACATCGTACCAATATTTTGATATTGGCTTGCAATACCGCTTGACAGTGGCTGAGGCACTAAGAAAAGTAAATTCGACGACTTTCTATTATAGTATTCTACACTACCGCTTAACCTGTTTTTGAACAAACTAAACTCTATTCCAACATCTAATGTTTTATTTACTTCCCACTTTAAGTTTGGATTACCTACAACAGTGTTTTGTGAAAAACCAGGTTGTAAGGCATTATTGTTAATATCATAAACGCTTTGATATGGATAATAAGTTGGATCATTATTGCTGTCTTGTGTTAAATAATTACCTACAGTACCGTAACTGCTGCGTATTTTTAACAGGTCAATCCAGGCAACATCACGTAAAAAATCTTCTCTGTCTATTCTCCAACCAGCACCTACAGAACCAAAAGTTCCCCAACGTACATTCTTGGCAAATCTTGAGGTAGCATCACGACGAACGGAAGCAGAGAATAAATATTTCTGATCATAATCATAGTTCAATTGTGAAAAATATCCTTCTGAACGGTCTCTGTTTTTATATGAAGTTAAATTACTGGTTGTGGTAAAGTTAACCAATTCTGTATTACCTGCTAAAAGCTGTGTATTTCGGGAACCGTCCAATACATCTATCAACCTGGAATAATTCTCATGGCCAGCCAATACGCTTACCGTATGTTTATCAAAAGTTTGTGAATAATTTAGTAGTTGGTTTAAGTTATAAGTTGTTATAAAGCTTGCGGTTCTGCTTGAGCGTCCGCCTGGTGCACCATCCCCAACCACCTGGTTTTGATAAGATGAAGTGTAGGTGTTGCTGTAATCAGCACTTAAATTTGTGGTAAATTTGAAGTATTTTAAAAAGCTGATTTCACCATAAGCACGTGTGCTGAAAAGGTTACGTTTAAAAGAGTCATCATTTAACAAAATTTCTTGCAATACATGTCGGCCCGGGCTTGCACCGCTGGCCCGTAAAGGCACCCCCAAGTTGCCTAAGCCGCCGGTGTCATATATTTTATTGCCCAGCGCATCTAATAAATTAGCTCCGGTTACCGGATCATGGGCATATACATTATAAACCGGACCGATGTTGCGACTAAAGAAGAATGGGTTTATATAAGAAGTACTAGAATTAATACCGCTTGTTGTGTTGTTTGTTTGTGATACAGTACCTGACATGTTTACACCGGTTTTAAGCCATTTTGTAGCTTGTGTATTCACATTTAAACGAGCTGTAAGACGCTCAAAATCTGATTTCTTAGCAAAGCCTTTTTCGTTAACATAACCTACCGATGTATAATAATCAGTTTTATCAGTACCGCCACTATAACTTAAATTATAATCTTTACGGTCGCTTGTCCTTAAAGTTTCCTTTAACCAGTCCAGGTCATTATATCTTAACTGTGCAGCCGGATTAATTTTACCATTTACATCAACAATTTGTGTGCTTGGCACATTAAACGGATTGTTACTTTGGGTATATACACCTCCAACGGTTAAAGCGCCTAAGGTCTGGGAGATATCTAAATAATTCCTGCCATTAAATACCTGCTGGTTAGCTGCATTACGTGTACCTAAACCAGATGCTATAATACTTGCATCTGCTATAGAAAGCGGATTGCTTGCTGCATATACCAGGCTATTACGGTATCCCGTCCATTCTAAAGGATAATATTGATAAGCATCAACACGGTCATATTCTGGTACACCCCGATAAATTACACCTTGTGTGGCTTTAACGTTAAACTGGCTATTACCTTTTCTGCCTCTTTTGGTAGTTACAATAATTACCCCATTTGCTGCTTTTGCACCATATAATGCCGTAGAAGAAGCGTCTTTTAATACTGAAATATTATCAATATCTTCCGGGTTTATGTTGTTCAAAGCACCCTGGTATTGTACACCATCAACTATAATTAACGGATCATTTGAAGAGTTAATAGAGCCAAAGCCCCGAACGCGGATTGTTGGCGCACCACCAGGTTGACCGCTGGCAGGATTTACCTGAACACCTGGAGCTACACCGGCTAAAGCACTAAGCGGATTGGTAACAGGTCTGTTGGTTAAATCTTTTGCAGAAATAGTGGCTGCAGAACCTACAAAAGTTTCTCTTTTGGCTGTACCATAAGGAACTGATATAACTACTTCATTTAGTTGATTTTGTACAGGAACTAAGGCTACATTAACATTGCCAGTTACAGCAACTTCTTGTGTACTGTAACCTAAAAATGAAAAAACCAAGGTAGCATTATTTGAAGGAATGCTGACGGAGAAACGACCATTCAGATCAGTTTGTGTTCCTGTTTTGGTACCTTTAATAATTACACTTACGCCTGGTAAAGGCTGTCCGTCATCTTTACCAGTTACCCTTCCGGTAACTGTCCGCGTTTGCGCACTAACTGTACCTGATAATGTAAATAAAATCAAGAAAAGCTTAAGTAATTTTTGTTTCATGCTTATTATTTTAATTAAAACTCCTGTAAGTTATAAATAAATCCTCAAAAAAAAGGATTTACAATAATTATTTAAATTTTTCTTAAAAAAATAAGGTTCAACCTAAACTTGTTTGAACCATTTCTATAAAAGGTTGATATTACTTCCTTTAGCTCATAAAAATTGGTGTTTATCTATTATTATAAAAAATTTATATCGTTTACTATTTTTTATAGGTTAAAAGAAGCATGGCTGATAATACTTCCATCAATTTTATCTTTTTCACCATTAACCGATGTACGAATGTTTTCAACTCAACTTATTTTTAAAAAATATAGTACCTGCTATTGCATAGTACAATCCTAAACATATATCTTTGTAATATGATTTTGGAAAACACGCAAACGCAAATGAGGAAAGGCATACTGGAATACTGTATCCTGGCCATCATTTCCCGCGGGGAAATTTATGCCTCTGATATTATTGCCGAACTGAAAGCGGCCAAGCTTTTGGTGGTAGAAGGCACCTTATATCCGCTACTTACCCGCCTTAAAAACAATGGCTTACTCAGTTACAATTGGGTAGAATCCACTTCCGGGCCGCCCAGAAAGTATTACCAGCTTACGCCCGATGGTGTGGTGCTGCTAAAACAGCTGGATAAAACCTGGCAGGAACTATCCTTCGCCGTAGAAATTTCCATCAAAAACAGAGATAATACCTTATAACCATCAACCATGAACAAAACAATTATCATCAATATAAACGGCATCATTTTCCACATTGAAGAAGATGCTTACGAGATCCTTAAAAGTTATATGACGGGCATTAAAAAACATTTTGCCGGTACAGATGACAGCCTGGAAATTACCACCGATATCGAAAACCGCATTGCAGAAATGTTTTCTGACCTGCTTAAAAATGAAGGCAAACAGGTAATCGTGACTGCCGATGTTTCCACAGTTATCTTGCAAATGGGCACCATCGAGGATTTTTCTACCGAAGCCACAACGGATACTTCTTTTACCCCTAATTTTTCTGATAACTATACTGAACGCCGCCTTTTTCGCGACCCGGAAGATCATTTAATTGGCGGCGTTGCTTCTGGCATTGCCAACTATTTTGGCGTGGAAGCCGTTTGGATTCGGCTGGCTTTTGTATTAGGTGTTTTTGGTGCAGGCAGCGGCTTACTGATTTATATCATCTTGTGGGCAATTATCCCCAGGGCAAATACACGCATGGAAAGAATGGCTATGAAAGGCGAAAAAGCTGATCTGCAAGGGTTTAAGCGTAATTTTGATGAAGAACTAAAAAACCTGCGCCAGTCTTTATCCAACGCCAACCGCGAAGCCAAACCTTTTTTGTACAAGATTAGGGATTTTATCGGCGAATTTTTATTGCTATTGCAGCGGTTTTTTAGGGGCAGCGGTAAAATCCTTTTAAAACTTGTTGCCATTGTCATTATTGCTATTTGTGTTTGCGTAATGGTTGGTTTGCTCATTACGCTGATTGTTTATATCGCCAACAAATCTGTTTTTACGCATGGGCTTTCGCCTTTCAATATTGTCAATTACGAGTTCAGCAATATTTTATATGCCTGCGGATTTTTAGTTTGCGCCATTCCGCTTTTAGGGTTGATCCTTTTTACCATCCGCATGGTATTTTCCAGGGTTGTGTTTGGCCGCGGCGTTGTTTTTATTTTGTTGATTGGATGGATTGCCGCTTTGAGCACAGTCATTTTTTATGCTTCAAAAGTAGCATCCGATTTTAAATCGAACGCCAGCTTTAGTCAGAACATGAATATCATGCAAAGTCAAACCCAACATTATTACCTCAAACTAAACGATGTTAAAATTTTAACCAAAGAAGATAGTGCAGCTTTAGGGATTAAAAAAGATGATTTTGCAAACAGGATCGTGTTAAACACAAATGACGAAAACGATAACGACATCAACCCAAACAACGTTTCTTTATCGATAGAAAAAAGCGAAAACGAATATCCGGCTTTGGTAGAATCTTATAGCGCTAAAGGATCAAATTACCAGGAAGCTTTACTTAATGCACGAAATACTTCTTATAATTTTATCCAGGAAGATACAGTCATCAAGTTCGACCGCAAATTATTGCCGGTAAAAAAAGCATTGTGGCGGGATCAAAAAATCAGCCTAACCCTAAAAATGCCTTTAAATTCTATTATTACCATGGAGGAAAATTTAAGCAGGATTGGACTTCACAATATCAATTTATACGATTGCCTGAATGATGATGAGGATAAAAACTGGGGGAAACGTTTGGCCAGGTTTAAAATGACCGAAACTGGTTTGGTTTGCCTGAAAGATACAACGAAACATCAGGAAATCAAACATTAAAGTTCTCGTGTTCCGCTGTCGTCCCGGCCGCAGGGAGAAATCTTCTTTGAATATTAAATGCTTCTTTTATCAACATAATTTTTGTTTTAAGAAGATTCCTCCCTTCGGTCGAAATGACAAACACACCGATGCTTCTTTTATCACCGCAAAAAAAAATTTCAATATTTCTGTAACCAAACCACTACTTCCGGCATCTTACCCATAACTACCGCGGATAAACGAATACACAGGTTTGAGTGGCCGCTCAAACTTTAATTAAAATCCTGGTTTACAAACATTTAAAAAAAGAAGGTTTCTTTTTAACGATCATCTTTTGCCCAAATTTTTACGGACATGAACAAAAAATTTATTTTCTCCATGCTTCTTTTATCACTGCTTTTTTTTGTGGGAAGCAGGTTATCAGCGCAAACCAAAGGCAATGGCATGGTTTCCGGTTTGGTGATTGATCAGCAGCAAAAACCATTGGATTATGCCACGGTGAGTTTGCTGAAAGCCAAAGATTCTTCCCTGGTAAAAGGGACTTTAACGGACAGCAAAGGCCATTATCAAATTTCCGGGGTCCCGGTTGGCAACTACCTGGTTGCGGCTACGGTTATCTCCTATAAAAAAGCGTTTTCCAAACCTTTTATCATCAACGAAGGCAATGCTTCTTTTACCATAGAAAAATTGGTATTGACAGCCGGAGAACAGCAATTAAAAGGCGTATCTATTGTGGCGCAAAAGCCGCTGATTGAGCGTAAAGCCGACCGCACTGTTTTAAATGTAGAAAACAGCGTGCTGGCAGCAGGCAATACTGCACTGGAAATTCTGCAGAAAGCACCCGGCGTTACCATTGATAAAGACGACAACATCAGCCTGAAGGGCAAACAAGGCGTTACGGTGATGATCAACGACAAATTAACTTATCTTTCAGCAGCGCAACTGGCTACTTTATTGCGTTCTACGGATGGAAATTCGATCCAATCTATCGAAATCATTACCAATCCTTCAGCAAAATATGATGCGGCAGGCAACTCGGGGATCATCAATATTAAACTCAAAAAAAATAAGTCGGTTGGCACTAACGGCAGCTTAATTTTGTCCGGAGGTTATGGCGCTTATCCGAAAACAAGCGAATCGCTTACTTTAAACCATAAACAAGGTAAATTCAACTTTTTTGGTTCGTATAACCATGGCGACAGGCACAATTATCATCAACTAAATATCGACCGCGTGGTTGGCGCCAGCAGTGACGCAACTTATTTTTCTCAGAAAAGCTTTATGCCCGTTATTTATCACTATAATAATTACCGCTTCGGTACAGATTACGACATTAGCAAAAAACACACCATTGGCTTTTTGGTAAATGGCTATTTTAATGGTGAACAGGATAATAATGTGGCAAAAACCATGATTGGCGCCCAGCCAGAGATCACTGATTCTTTACAAAGCACATACTCCAACCTTCATCAAACTTATCGCAATTTTGCAGTTAATTTAAATGACCGGTTACAGTTGGATTCCGCCGGGCAGGAGCTGGCCATCGACCTGGATTATTCTAAATTCAACAATGGTAACATCGCGCAGTACCAAACAGATTTCTTTTTACCCAACGGCAGTAGTCAGCACGCCTCCACATTTTTGCGCAACCAATCTCCTTCTGTTATCAACATTAAAACGGCAAAGGCCGATTATACTAAAACTTTTAAAAAGATTTTGAAACTGGAAGCAGGCGTTAAGCTAAGCGATGTAAAAACAGATAACGATTTACAGGCGCAAATATTTAATGGTAGTGCTTACGTTAATGATATTACGCGCAGCAACCGCTTTGTTTACACCGAAAAAATTAGTGCGGCATACATCAACCTAAGCCGCAGCTTCAAAAAACTTTCTATACAAGCAGGTTTACGGGCAGAAAAAACGAACTCTAACGGAAACTTGGTTACCACGAATCAAATTGTTGATCGTAATTATTTAAATTTTTTCCCAAGTTTGTTTTTGCAGGAAAGTCTTTCGCCAAAACATGATCTCGGTTTTACGTACAGCCGCAGGATTGACCGCCCAAGTTATGATAACTTAAACCCGTTTGTTTATTATATAGATCAATACACATACAGCCAGGGCAACCCGTTTTTAAAACCGCAATACACACAATCTTTTGAGCTGAATTATACTTATAATAAAACCATAAACGTAAGTACTGGCTATAGCCGCACCAGAGATGTTTCTGTAGAGGTTATCCAAACAAAGGGCAAGGCAACTTTTGTAACAGAATTAAACTTACAAACCCAAAACTCTTATAACATCAACATAAACACACCTTTTACTTTTGGCAAATGGTGGAGCGGAAACGTCAATTTTAATGGTTTTTATTTAGGATTTAAGTCTGATTCTTTACTTGGCGCTAATTTAAGCAGAGGAAAAGCAGCTTTCCAGGCGAAAGCTTTGAATACGTTCATTCTGGGCAAAGGCTTTAAAGCGGAGCTTTCCGGTGATTATCAATCAACCTTAGTTTATGGTGTATTTGTTATTAAACCGCAATATGCAATTGATGCCGGCCTTAGCAAATCCTTATTTAATAAAAAAGCAAACGTTAAGTTTTCTGTGAGTGATATTTTCAATACAAGGATAAATAACCTTACAAGCAACTATCAAAATACAAATATTGCCGTCTATCAAAAACAGGAAACCCGCGTGGCTTTACTAACTTTAACTTATAATTTCGGCAACAGCAAACTGGCAACACGCCGCCATGAAAGTGGTGCCGATGCCGAAAAGAACCGGGTAAAAGGCGGCAACTAAATTAATTGACCATAAAAACAGCATTGCCAAAAAGCAATTTTCCATTTTCCCAGAAGCTGCGGAACAATGGGTCGTCGGCCAGGTAAACAACTGTGCCGCGGCCCATGTCCTGCACACCAAATACTAAGCCATCTTGTAAATGTGCTTTTGCTTTTTGTCCTACAAAACCTGCTGTGTAACCATTTTTACGGATTGTGCCTACGTTCCAGCCATCGGTTAAAAACTCGTACAAATGATCGTCTTGTTTTAGGCTGAAGTAATAATTGGGGAAGCCAAAACCAAGCGGGTGCGTGTTATCTAAATTGATTTTATAGATTGCACCGGCAACATTTTCGCTGATAGCGTTACGTTCGCGGTCATCAAAAGCTTTAATTTCGGCATAAGGTTTCTTTTTTGAATTTGCTTTCCCGTCCGCGTCTGCATCCGCTTTTTTGTCTTCTTTCAATTTGATGGCAAAGCTTTTTTTACCGGCAACTTTTGTGATGGCGTTTTCCATCAGGATTAACCTGCCGCCTGCGTTAACCCAGTTTTGAACATCATCGGCAGAAAAATCCGGAAAATTGCCATCCGGGAAAATTGCCACATCAAAATCGCTCCATTTTACACGGCCCAAATCGCGCTCGTTTATCAAACTAACCGGATAATGCAATTCCTTTTCGAAATAAAACCAAACCTCGCCCATGGCCGAAGCAGAAGTGCCTTCGCCGGTAACGAGCATGATTTTAGGCTTGTTAATTGCATGAACGGAAGAAAAACCCAAATCGTTTCCTTTCTCCACAAAACCGGAAGTTAAAGGCGTTAAATTACGATCAAGGGCTTTTGCAGTTGTGTGTACCATTTCATCAAAATCCTGCATTTGCTTGTTTCCAGCTCTGGTAATAATCAGCGAACCGGCATCAAACGTTTTGCCCGCAGCCGTAAAAGGTTTTTCGGTAACGCGTACTTTCACGTTTTTTTGCAGCAGCGCAGCCAGAAATTTTACATCTTCTAAAGATTTCCAATTAGAAACATAAGCATAAGTTGCCTTATTCTGATTGTAAACCTGCCCCTGGGTTTTCAGCAAAGTGCTTTGCGGGTGCAATGCTTCTTTTATGCCATAAGTTTTGATACCGTAAACGTAAGGTAAACTCCAGGCCGTAATATCATACGTGTTAGAATCTGTTAAAAGCGTTTTCGGCTCCATCAGCACATTTAATAAAACGGCTTTTGGCTGCGCCGAAGTGATTACCATATCGTTTGCTTCAACCTTAAATTTTTCTGTTTTACCACTGATGTAATTGAAGCCATTTACCGTATTGCTGCCGCCAAAACCATATTGGATACTGTTTTTATCGAACAATTTTGCGAGTGCTTTCAGCTTGTCGGGGTTTTCGTTTTTAACCACATAAGTTTTAAACTCTCCGGGCGGGTTGCTTCTGGCGCGGTCAAAAAACTTTTTAAATTCTTCCACCAGCTTTTTTGCGTTTTCCGAAGCGGTTTCAACTGTACTTAAACTTGTAGTCAGGTGATGTGCAATGCGGTCGGCAAGCGTTAAAGTATCACCGGAAGATGTTTTTACTGCTAAACCGGCACCTATTCCGCCCTGCTCAAAAGTCATCCCGATGGAACCGTTGTACAGCGGATACGTATCGCCGTAAGAGGGATACAGCAGATCGAACTCGTATTTGGTAAAGTATAGCCAGCCATTCTGATCAAAATATTTAGCATTGTTTTTTCCAACCAGCACCTGAAATTCGCGCTGCCATGGCGTAATATCTTTATGAAAAGGCTCGGCAGCAGGCGCAAAATAATAAGGCGCATTGTAGCCTTGCTCGTGGAAATCTACATGCACCTGCGGCAGCCATTGGTTGTAATTTGCCAGTTTTTCCTGCGATTCCTGCTGCGTTTGCCAGGCCCAATCGCGGTTCATATCGAAATAATAATGATTGTATCGTCCGCCTGGCCAGGTTTCGCGGTGCTCGCGCGCGGCGGGGTCAGCATCCGGCGGCGTGGTGTGTATTGGGTTATAGAAGTTAACGTATCGTTCGCGGCCGTCGGGGTTTTGGCAGGGATCGATCACTACAACCGTATTTTTCAACCAAGTTTTTGTTTTGGTGTTGGATGGATCGACCAACTCAAAAAGCGTTTGCATGGCTGCTTCGCTGGAGCTGGGTTCGTTGCCGTGGATGTTGTAACTCAGCCACACAATAGCCGGGAAATCCGTGCTGCCTTGCCCACTTTCCAAACCGGTTAGCCGCAAATTATTCCGGCGGATCTCTTCCAATCTTCCAATGTTTTCATCCGAAGCAATAAACGCAGTCAGCAACGGGCGGCCTTCGCTGGTCGTTCCGTACTGCGTCAGCTTTACGTTTTTGGAGGTTTGGGCGACGTACCTAAAATATTCGGCAATCCGGTAATGCGGCGTAAACTGATCACCTAAAGTATAACCCAAAAATTCGGCCGGCGACTGGATTTTTTGCGCCATCACCGCATCAACACAAAAAAGTATCGATAAAAACAGTATCAGTTTTTTCATGGAAAGAGAAAATATTTCGAAAAGCCTAAGCTATTGAAATTATGGCCGGTTTATAATTTGTAAAGGAAAATTTGCAGAAAAGCTTATTTTAGAAAACCAGGGGAAAACCAAAATAGTGATGATCCTTATTTTAGTTTTTGGCCGAAAACTAAAATAAGGCGTGTTGATTAAGCCGCTTGTCATCTCGACCAAAGGGAGATATCTTCTTTAAACAAGTTTATCCCTTTTATTTTAGGCCGATAAAAGAAGCATGAATATTTAAAGAAGATCTCTCCCTTTGGTCGGGATGACAAAATTAAAACCGGACTTTATCATTCCGCCAGTTTTTCCATTTCTCCAGTCAGCCGTACCGTTTCTACACTTACGGTGCATACTGTTTTTAGCAGGTTAAATTACCTGTTCTTTGTCATCAGCGAAATGGACCTGAGGATTATGACAGGGCAAACGCATTAAAATAATGGATATATTTTCATTGGGTTAAGTAACTAATAATCAAATATTTAGCTTGTTTTTCTATTGATTTATTTGTATATTTATCTGACAATCAGATGGATACAAAAAAC